>Ga0208491_10051_pt1 | contig 45998 bp, 49 predicted proteins | sample SubbioCSW11_NovA_FD_184819 | JGI IMG/M metagenome (GOLD analysis project Ga0208491, IMG submission 184819) | Serpentinite rock and fluid subsurface biosphere microbial communities from McLaughlin Reserve, California, USA - CR11_CSW11_NovA (SPAdes) | ecosystem: Environmental > Terrestrial > Deep...
CCCCGCCCGAAAGGGATGCCAGCCCTGCGGCGGCTCTGCGGGCCCTGAGCACCCCGCCAGAGTAAGGGGGCACACCTCTTACAACTCCCACGCATAGGATATAATTTCCTATGCTATAAAAAAGGACGCGAAACCAAATGCGATTTCACACCCTTTTCAAAACTGTTAACTCATTTTTGCATCTCAAGAGGCAATCAGTGACGTGGTAACCGCTCATCACCTTCAGAGAATAATGGCAATCAGCCCGCCACTTCCTTCATTGATAATTTTCTCCAAAGTTTCCCGCAATTTATCCTGTGCATTTGGTGGCATGTTGCCAAGTTTTGCGCCGATACCTTCCTTGACCAAGGCATGCAGCGATTTGCCAAAGATATCAGATTTCCAGATTTTTTCCGGATTTTCCTCGAATTCACCCATGATGTAATTGACCAGTTCTTCGCTTTGCTTTTCAGTGCCAACGGTAGGGGCAAATTCTGACCTTACATCAACGCGGATAATGTGCAGCGAGGGAGCGCTTGCTTTCAGACGTACCCCGAAGCGTCCTCCTTGGCGAATGATTTCCGGCTCTTCTAATGTCATTTCTTCAAGCTGTGGCGGGACGATTCCATAACCACTCTCACGAACGTCCTCCAAGGCGCTAACAATCTTGTCGTACTCCCGCTTGGCAGCAACGCTTTCTTTGAGAATTTTAATCAGGTCTGCCTGGTCTTCGATCTGAATACCGCAAATTTCTGAAAGAACCTGCTCATAAAGTTCTTCCGGTGCTTGGATTTCTATGACGGCTTTTCCTGTACCCAGTTCCATTTCCTTGAGGATGATGTTTCCTACGATATCTTTGCTGCTTAGGTTTTCCACCATGCTGTCCACGTCGCGCAGCCGGGTCACGCCAGTAGCGCTCTCGCGAATTATTTCATTATACTTTGTCCTCAGCCAGTGGTCTGCCTCCATCACTTCCACCCAACTGGGCAGGTTTATGTTCACTTCCCGCACCGGGAATTCGTAGAGCACCTCTTGGAAAACAAGATTCACATCTTCTTCCATTAACTGCAGAGCATTAAAAGGAATCACAGGCACATTGTATGCGTCAGTCAGTTCTTCTTTCAATGCCAACGCTTCCTGCGAATATGGGCGTGCCGAGTTTAAGAGAATCACGAAGGGCTTACCCAACTCCTTTAATTCCTCAATCACCCGCTGTTCTGCCTGAAGATAATCCGGGCGGGGAATATCGGAAATAGAGCCGTCGGTGGTAATAACTATACCTATGGTAGAGTGGTCTGTAATAACCTTTCTTGTCCCTACTTCGGCCGCTTCTTCAAAGGGAATGTCATAGTCAAACCAGGGTGTGGTTACCATCCGCGGGGCTCCTTCATCTTCATAGCCGACAGCTCCTTGGACTGTATAACCAACGCAGTCGACAAGCCGCACACGCATAGCAATACTACCTCTGACTTTAATTTCAATAGCTTCATCCGGTATGAATTTCGGTTCTGTAGTCATGATTGTTTTACCGGTGCTGCTTTGCGGCAATTCGTCGCGTGCGCGCTCCTGGTCACTTGGGTCAAGGATATTTGGGATAACCACTAGCTCCATGAATTTCTTGATGAAAGTGGATTTGCCAGTGCGGACAGGACCTACAACACCTAGATATATATCCCCGCCAGTTCTTTCAATGATGTGCTGAATCAGATCAAACTTCACCAAAACAGTTTCCCTCCTTTTTACTCATATATATTGAAAGACGTACATGCCCCCTAAAAAACTGGGGCACCTTCAGAGGGATAGAAAATATCCCTCACCCTTCCCTCTCCCAAGGGGAGAGGGAATTTTCTGGGTAGATGCTACAAAAAAGTATCCCTCCCCTGTTAAACTTTTTATATTTTCCAAAGCGTATCGCAATATCAAAATTTATGTTACAAGTATTAGCATTAATATTTATATGAGGCAGTCCGGCGATTATTACTTTTGTGCAGGAAAAAAACGGTAAGCTATAAAAAAAGTAAGACAAGTTCTTACCCAATAAAAAAACACTCTTACACAGAGTGCTTAACTATACTTAATGATCTAGCGGGATGTTTTACCATTCCTGGCATTTTTCCGGAACAATTTCTTCCATTTCATGCCTGCGACCGCGTTTCATTAAATCTTCTACAGCTTGGCGGGGATTCTTGAGCTTAAAAAGGACTTCATAAACTTGCTGTGTAATCGGCATTTCCACACCATGCAGTTCGGCAAGCTGCCAGGCAGCCCGGGTGGTGCGAACCCCTTCAGCGACCATGTGCATTTCTGCAAGGATTTCTTGGAGCTTATGCCCCATACCCAATTCTATGCCAAGCTTACGGTTACGGCTATGCTTTGAAGTACAGGTCACCACCAGATCACCTATCCCTGCAAGCCCGGCAAATGTCAAAGGATTTGCTCCCATTTTCAGACCCAACCTGGCAATTTCGGTCAGCCCCCTAGTCATTAGGGCAGCCTTAGTATTGTCACCAAAGCCAAGACCATCGGAAATCCCTGCTCCCAGGGCAATCACATTTTTTAAAGCACCGCTTATTTCCACACCGAGAAAATCAGGATTTGTATAAACACGGAAAAATGATGTCATAAACAAATCTTGGACTATTTCCGCCACTTTACGGGTGTGAGCAGATACAACCGTAGCCGAGGGAATTAGTCGTCCAACTTCTTCTGCATGATTTGGCCCGGATAACACAGCCGGCCGACAGTGAGGCAATTCTTCCTGCAATATTTCTGAAATCCGTTGAAGAGTATCTTCTTCCAAACCTTTGGCGCAATTAATGATAATAGTATCTTTTTTAAGAAACGGCGCAATTTGCCGAGCCATGGTTCGCACGGTGTGAGAAGGTGCAACTAGCACGAGCGCATCTTTGCCATTTATGGCAGCTTCCAAATCAGAGGTAACCGTAACGTTTGCGGGCAGCTTCACTCCCGGGAGATAATCCTGGTTTATGCCAACATCCTGGATAAGGCGGCACAATTCAAGCCGTCGTACCCACAAATCAACTTGAGGGCAGTTTTCTGCCAAGGGTAGTGTCAGGGCCGTGCCCCAACTCCCTGCTCCGATAACGGCAACCTTTCTCATCGCCCATTCACCTTTTCTTCTCTCTTAACTGAATCTGCTTTGCCCCCCAGCTTGTTTTCCGTCCCAGCCAACAGACGCGAGATGTTCTGACGATGCCGCAAGACTACAAAAATGGCCAGCACTATGCCAAAGAGAATATGCGGTAACGGCAAACTAAAACCAATCATTAGCATGGGGACTAAAAGGATTCCAATGATCGATCCCAACGATACATAGCGTGTTACAGCTATGATGATTATGCCGATCGTTAGCGCAATTAAAAGCACCTGCCAAGCCAAGCCAATGAGGACGCCAATGCTTGTGGCAACACCACGTCCTCCCTTAAAGCGGTGAAACAAAGGCCAATTGTGTCCCAACACTGACAGCACTCCGGCCAGCATTTCCACGCCGGGAGCGTCAGTCAGCGCTCTTGCCAGGAGTACAGCAGCCAGACCTTTGCCAACATCCAAGAGCAAAACAATAATAGCAGGTACGGTACCAAGCGTGCGCTGTATGTTAGTGCTGCCGGTATTTCCGCTGCCATACTGACGGATATCAATGCCGCGAAGAAGCTTGCCTGCCATATAGCCAAATGAAAGAGAGCCGATTAAATAGGAAGCAAAAAGCGCCACGATTATATTCATCAGCCATCCTCCTTCTTGCTTTTCTTCCTCACCACAATCCTAATGGGTGTCCCTTCAAATCCATATGTCTCTCTAAGCTTATTTTCTAAAAAGCGCAGATAAGAAAAATGAGCAAGTTCCGGGTCGTTTACGATAACGGCAAAAGTAGGCGGCTTCACTCTTATCTGTGTCAGGTAGTATATTTTTAATTGTTTTCCTTTTTTTGTGGGCGGCGGTACGACAGCCGTAGCGTCTGCCAGCAGCTCGTTCAGGCGGGAGGTTTTTACGCGCATAGCATGCTGTTCTGCCACATAGTCAATCAATTCATAAAGTCGCTGAACCCGCTGACCTGTCAAAGCGGAAATAAAAAGAATGGGAGCATAAGTTAAGTAAGCCAGCTCTTTTCTGATTTTCTCCCGGAAAACATCCATTGTTTTTTCGTCTTTTTCTACTTTATCCCACTTGTTAACTACGAGAATCATGGCCCGTCCCGCTTCGTGAGCAATCCCCGCAATCCGTTTATCCTGTTCAGATATTTCCTCGGCAGCATCGAGCAGCATGAGTACGACATCGGCGCTTTCCGCAGCACGGATTGAACGCAGCACAGAGTAGTATTCAACCGCTTCTTCCACTCTGTTTTTCCGCCGGATGCCGGCGGTGTCAACAAAAAGATAGCGACGTTCATTCTGTTCAATCAACAAATCAATGGAGTCTCTCGTGGTACCGGGGATATCGGTAACAATAACACGTTCCGTACCGGCAATTTTATTGACAAGAGATGATTTTCCCACATTAGGCCGGCCAATGATAGCCACCCTGAGCAAATCTTCATTTCCTTCCGGCATTTCACCCGCAGGCAAAAACTTTTTAATTTCATCCAAAAGGTCTCCGGTTCCCAAGCCGTGCGAGGCAGATGTGGGATAGGGTTCACCTAAGCCGAGCGCATAAAATTCAGCTAGGCTGGCGGCTGGATCCGGCAACTCCGCCTTATTGGCAACCAGAATAACAGGTTTTTCATTTTTTCGCAACATGGCGGCAATTTCAAAATCTAAAAAGACCGGGCCGCTCCGCACATCTACTAGGAAAACAATAAGATTAGCCTCATCCAAGGCCAGTTTTACCTGACGGTAAATTTCCTGTGAGATCTTGTCTTCTTCAAAAGTCAGTCCTCCGGTGTCTATCAGCCAGAATTCGCTGCCTGTCCATTCCACACGGCCATAAATCCGGTCACGCGTTACACCGGGAGTGCTTTCTTCAATTGCCACTCTTTTCTGAATCAACCTGTTAAACATAGTTGATTTGCCTACATTTGGGCGCCCCACAATCGCTACTACAGGTAAAGGCATCTGATTACCTCATTTCAGTCTCAAACAGATCGGCAAGAAACTGGCTCAGGTTTTCAACAACCCGGATTTCAGTCTCAAGCGCCGAAGCGAGATCATTTATTGTATATCCGTCCAAAAAGTGCTCTCTGCCCTCTTTTAAGATCACTGCCGGGAGATAAAGCCGCTCCTTTACCTTCTCCCTGCTTAACTTTTTTATTATATCTTGGTAGGTCAACAAACCTGTTACAGTAACATGTCCGCCAAAAAAATGGTTTTCCACCGATACTAGTGTTAATTCCACCCCATCAATATTGTTGAGAGATTCAATCATCGGTTGCAGATACTTTGCTGCAGATTCACCGGTTATAACCGTGGCAGAAATCTGTTTGCCTGCCGTGATGGGCTGTCTATTAAGCCAAGTATGCCAATCGTTCAAAAGCAGCCGCACTAGCCCCACACCGTTTTCCAACTGAAGATAGTCTTCGTAATAGGCAGCAGCCGGGATATCTTTACCTGCTGTGACAAAGAGTTCATCAGCAGCAAAAACGAAGCGCGTTCCTTGTTCAGCCAGGCACTTTTGCTGCCAATGACTTATCTGCGCCAAGACAAAATCTGCTTGAGTCCGGTTGACGGGAACTAAGGGATACAAACCATTCCGGTGGCCGGTAAGCCCTACAGGAACTACTGCCAAGCTCTTTACTGCTGGATAGAGCGAGTAAAGATCTTCAATAGTTCTCTCTAATTCCTGCCCGTCATTTAATCCCGGGCAAAGCACCACCTGCGTCTGAAAAGTAATACCGGCTTGTGCTAAGCGCGTCAGCAGCGGCAGAATCTCTCCTGCTTCAGAATGGTTCATGATTTTTTTGCGCAAGCAAGGGTTTGTGGTATGGACAGAAACATATAGGGGAGCCAAGTTTAAAGCCGCAATCCGCTGAATATCTTCTTCTTGTAGATTTGTAAGCGTGATATAGCTGCCAGACAAAAAAGACAGTCGATAATCATCATCTTTAATATAAAGTGTTTCGCGCATCGCCTCCGGCATTTGGTCTATAAAACAAAAAATGCACCGGTTTTGGCAAGAGCGGAGGCAATCCAACGTCGGCAAGGAAAAAACAATCCCCAGTGGCTCATCATAATCTTTTTCTATCTCATAAACTGCAAGTTCACCGTCAGTATGCCTAACAGTCAGCATTAGCTCCTCGCCAGATTCCGCCAAACGCCAGTCCAGTATATCCAGCGGCTCCATGTCGTCTATGGCAATGATTTCGTCGCCAGGGCCAATCTTTAGTTCTGCGGCAATCGAACCTGCTTCCACCCTCTCCACCTGCTTGCCCCGCAACATACACACACCTACTTTTCCTTACTGTTATCATTATCCTACATCGCCGGAGGTTGTGTCAAATAATAACCGCGTCTTTCTTGCTAATTTATGGGTCGAGAAAAACACAATCAGCCAATTTCAAATTGTTTTGTAGAAATGCTTGAGGGCCGCAACCTCATAGATTTAAGAGGCTGCGGCCAAAATTTATCGTTTGCATACCGTTAGCTCTCTAAACTGCGAGCCATAAGGCTCCGGTTACCTGAGGCGTTTGATGGTACTAATACTTCAAAGGCTGTTTAGTAATCATCCTTAAAATCAGGTTAAGCACCACCAAAATTCCCGCCGTCTCTTCTGAGGTCAGTGCAATCCCGGCTTCACTCTTAAGCAATAGAGCAGCAAAAGCGATCAGGTTGACCCAGACTGTTCTGGACAGATACCATTTTTTGCCATCCATTTTTTCACCCCCTCAGCACAAATATATGCTGTGGGGTCTTAATTCCTGCCATATTTTTTTACAGGAGCAGCAGCTCCCGCATGACTATTATTTCACAGGTTCGAGCTTTTCTCTTTCCGGGCTTTGATATACTAGCAGACGCATCCCATTCATGGTAACGAGTAAAGAAACGCCCATATCTGCAAGGATTGCAAACCACAAACTCAGCCAGCCGGGAAATGCCAGCATGATTACAAGCCCTTTCATAAGTAGGGCAATCGCGATATTTTGGCGAACAACTTTCACAGTTTTTCGAGATAGGTCTATCAAGAAGGGAATCTTTCTAAGATCATCGCTCAATAAGGCAATATCGGCGCTTTCAAGCGCGGTAGGGCTGCCGGCAGCTCCCATGACTATGCCCACATTGGCAGAAGCCAGTGCCGGAGCATCATTGATGCCGTCGCCAACCATTGCTACCTTTCCGTAATCCTGACGTATTTTCCGCACTATTTCTTCCTTCTCTTCCGGCAAAAGACTGGTAAGAGTATCAACAATCCCCAGCTTTTCAGCGAGAGGCCTCGCAGCGGCATCACGGTCCCCCGTCAGCATGGCAATTTTTTCAATCCCCATGTCGCGCAAAGCGGAAATAACGGCAAAGCTTTCCTGGCGAATAGTATCGCTAACAAAGAGTGCTCCAAGAAGTTTACCCTCTGAAGCCAAAGCAAGCACTGTTTCTCCGCCTGCTGGCGTGCTGTCCAGCTCATCCATAGCAACTCCTTCAACAGCCAAAAAATCTGTTGACCCAAGCAGATAACGTTTATTAGCTATAGTGCCTGCCACTCCCTTGCCGGGAAAGGCTGTAAAAGCCTCAACATCCAAGATTACTGTCTCTCTTAGAGCAGCGTATTTGCGGACAGCATCGGCCAAAAGATGTTCAGAGTTAAACTCAAGACTGGCAGCAACTTGTACCAAACGGTCTGGCAGGAAATCTCCGTATGTAATTTGTCTGATAACGACCGGTTTGCCCTGGGTCAGCGTACCCGTTTTGTCAAAGAGCACAGCATTTACAGATTCCATTTCTTCCAAATATAACCCGCCTTTAATCAAAATACCCTTCCTGGCAGCATTTGTTAATGCTGCCACAATAGTGACAGGCGTAGAAACTACAAGCGCACAGGGGCAGGCCACAATCAGCAATGCCAGACTGCGGTAAAACCATAGCTCCCAGCCTCCCTGAGCGACAAGAGGGCCAAAGAGGGCGATGCTGACAGCAAAAAAAATAACTGCGGGAGTATAGAATCGCGCAAATCGATCTATAAACTGTTGGGAAGGTGGTCGGCGCTCCTGCGCGGCTTCCACCAGGCGCACAATTTTTGACAACGTTGAATCCTGGGCGCTGCCTGTTACCTTGACTTGCAATGAACCGTTGCCGTTTAATGTACCGGCATACACTTTTGTCCCCGGCTGCTTAGCGGCAGGCAAAGATTCCCCGGTGACAGCCGCTTCGTAAGCATAAGATAAACCAGACAGAACCATTCCGTCCAAAGGCACTGTCTCCCCTGGGCGAATCAGAATTTCTGCTCCAGTTTTTACTGTTGCCGCCAAAACTGTTTCCGGCACACCGTCAACTAAAAGATGGGCACTTTCCGGCAGCGTGTTCATCAGAACCCGAATTGAGTTTCTATTTTTTTCAGCCGTATAAGTTTCCAGTGCGTGACTGGCGGCAAAGAGAAAGGCTACAATAGCAGCTTCCCACCACTCGTCAATTATAAGTGCGCCGGTAACTGCTGTCGTCATAAGCACATTCATGTCCAGTCGGTGTTGTTTCAAAGCAACAAAACTTCGTTGAAATGTAAGGTGACCACCAATAAGTACGGTCATAAAAAGAAAAAACTTGGCAGCTTGCGGGTGAATTTGCCCTGCCGCAGCAGCCAGCAAGAGGGTCAGCGCAGATAAAAGTGCATGACGCACACGAACTTTCACCGTGTCTGCACCTGAAACGCTATTGTTTAACAGCTTGTACCCATGCGCTTCCACCAGCCTCCGGATGGGATCAAGTGATCCGCGAAAGCGTAAGTGGAGCTTGCCGGTGACAAAGGAAAGGACAGCTTCATCAACTTCCTCGATGCGGCGAATCCCCTCCTCTAGTTGCCTGGCACAATCCGCACAATCCAAGCCATCAATCTGACAAAAGCTCTCCTGCCAGCTTTCTGCCGGAATCCGACTGTTTCCCATGCTAATCTACCCTTTCGTTTTACTGCGAATGCGCTGAAACTTTGGCTGAAAAGGGGGAAAATGCCTTTGCACTATTTAGCATAAGTTGTGGCAGCCAGTTCCCTAAAGCGATTACGGGCAACCCGGCTGCCCAGCCGGGTTGCCGATTCCTTAAACCCCAACAATGTTATGATCCTGCAAAGTCGGCTGACTTGTGGGTTTTCTGCTATGCACGGGACAACCACAACCTCTTGTAATGGTATTTGGCAGACAGAAAGCAGGCTGCCGACTCCTCGGATAAAAACATCAGGATGTCCCTTTACAGACGTCACATAAACTTTATTTCCCTGCCGGTCTTCTCCCATAAAGCAGAGCATCCCTTCATCCTCTTTCCCTACAGTGCGAAAATGCGGCAGTTTTGCCAAATCCTCATAAGCGGGTAGAGATGTGCTCATTAATAAGCCTAACTGCAGAGAAGCGGCAGTAACCGGCAAACAAAGATCGTTTTGTCCCAGATAGAGATAAATCATCGCCTAACCTCATTTCTGATGCGGGAGACTAGGCCAACCAATTGGGGATAGGCTTCCTGAGTCCCCTGCAGCACAATAGGACGACCGATTTCTACTAACCCTAGTTGCCGAGAAATATATCCGCCAATCCTCATTTTCATTGTTACGCAGTGTAAAGTATCCACAAAAACCAACTGCTCTTTCTGAGCAAAGATGTCTGCCACCCCACGAAGTAGCCGCTCTATTGCTTTTCCTACATTTCTACAGCCAACCGAGTATATCTGATTCTGCCATTCATCAACACCGGCAAAGTGCAGTTCTCCATGCCCTTCCTTTGTCAGCCTGTCAAAAAGTTTGAGGCTCAGCAATTCGTCATTTGTCGGTGTATTTTCTCTTGGCAGCTTGCCCAGATGAATTGCGGCGGCAGTCACTGAAGAATGAGCGCCGCCGTAACAATGATAAATAATTTTTTTTTCTGCCATGACGCCTCCAGTTACGCTATCAAAAACAATTTTTAATGTCTTACCACAATATAAACACCATTTCCCATATCATGCACCACCGCTTCCAGCACGCGAGAAAGTATGGTAGCTATATTGGCTTGCTCCTCTTCATTTTGGGCGGAAAAAACCGGCACACCGCTTACTTTTTTCCCATCTATGGCTACTGCAGCCATGATAACTTTTCTTACCGATACATTCAACTTTATACCTCCTAATCAGCCGCGCACCGACCTGCACGAGAAGCTAAGGGCTTTGCTATAGCACTTTCTAAGACGGGCACATGCTGCACAGCCTGAAGCAGACATTCAATATCCGGCTCGAGAGGCAGGATAATCATCCCGATTCTGCCCGTATCTTTATTGCGCCGCAAGAGCGGTGTAAACTCCGCTGTATCCACGTCACGGTAAATTCCTAAAAGGGATGCCGCATCGTGGGCAATCGCCTGTCGCTGACCGACGTTGGCTAGTATCTCCCGCCCATTATCATTAAATGGTTCTAGGACAACAGCCTTAGCCCGCTCTTCATAGATTTTGCGTGTTCTTTCCAGACCTACATTCATGATGTGGATGTCTTCGACAAAAAGATTATATTCTTCGAAACGGAATTCACCAGCTCTCACCTTGGCAATGTCCATAATTACTTTCCCGCCAATAAGCTTTCGCACAACAGCAACTGCTGTAATCCCCGCAATAATACCCGGCAGAAAACCAAGCCAGAAGGTAATTCCAGATGTTAGCATTGCAATAAACAGAACGAGATAATTACGGGCCTCAAACGTTCTGGCGATGCCCTCAATAAAATCTTTGCCGCGCGGCACAAGTTTCGATGCTTCCAATGCTACCAGCATTTGGCGCTCCATACTGCGCACCTCACGAAACTGTGTGGCAGCCAACGCTAAAAAGGTGACAGCAGTGTATTCTTCAGCAGCCAAGGCGGGAATGGCTACAGCTCCCAGAGTTGCTGCCAAGAAACCTAGCGAGAGATGATTTACCACCGCATGAGGATAAGAAGGATACTGCCTCACGTCGCGGCGCATCATCAAGTATCTGGCAAGCGTACCGACTGTGATTCCGGTGGCAATCCCCCAAAAAACATTGCTCACCTCATCAGCCTCCGTTCTTTTCTGCGTCTTCAACTTTTCTGCCTATTTTTCTGCCTATATTAATCAACATAAACACACCAACAACAGCAAGCAGACCGTAGAAAACAAAGGCCACTCTGAGCAAAACTGAAGCATTTTTGTCGGGGATTGCCGTCTGGCCATATAAATTGTAAATTCCGTTTCTTCCGTTTGACGCCTCTCCTTCTTTATGTTGAACAGGAATAGCGTCGCGCAGCAGACGGTCCACACGCTGCAGGAAATTCTCTTCCTGAGGCTTATCAGGTGCAGTTTTCACAACATAATGACCTGAATCAGTGGATACTTTTTTCAACTTTGACAGCTCATTTGCCTCAATTAGAACGGGCATAGTGAATAATACTACGAACAATATCACCAGATTCAGGGAAAATGCTTTCACCTTCACGGTTAACAACCTCCTCATCCTTGCGACTCCTCATTCCGCAGCCCCCCCCTGAATCAGTTCCCGTGTTTCCCCAAACACTTCAGCTAAAAGCAGGGCTAAAATGCCGCCAACAACTATGGCATCAAAAACGCCGGCTCCGCCGATTGATAAGTGCCCGGCACCACCTCTGACAGCCACTTCGACCCTGGAAACAACGTCTGTGAGCAGCAGCCCCATTGAACCCGCAATAAAAGCTGAGCGGCGCGAGCGGCCGGCTAAATATCCAACCACCGCCGCTATAATTGCAAAAAGGTACATAGGGTCCAAGAAATAGTTGTAGGCAGGCTCGGGCGGCATGCCTTTCATGATGGCATAGACAGCAGCTGTGGTAATCAGCGCTGCCAGCACTGCTCTAATCTTTTCTTTCCTTTCACCTGCCTTAGTAATCAGGTAACCTGCCAGGAATAGCGGTACAATGCCGCCGCCTATATTTATGGAGACATTATCAGATAGAGGAATATCGGGCAGAAACCCTCCGACAACCACGGCACCCACAAAGGCTAAGGCCGCTCTGTCAGTCAACCGCAGTCTGTCCAGCACGCGCTGAACTGCCCCTAGGTAAATCAAAATTGCCACTGCCACCAGCAGAAAGATCCCCGCTGACATTTAGCTTTCCACCTCCGTTTTTGCATTCATATCGTACATAGCCTAACCGAAACGGTTGGATTTATCCATCTTCAGGCCGCAACCGGCTGTAGAGAAAAGCCTGAGATTATTTATTTAATTTAAAATAAGAGAAGCAACTGCTCTCGCAGTGGCTTCTCTTAAACTTGCTTTCTATAAAATATTATTCATTTAGCAGGCTGAAGCATTTTAAGGTTTAAGCTTACGCAATGCCTCTGACTTTTATGGCTTGGGCAACACGGCTGATTGAAACAATATAGGCTGCCGTACGCATATCAACCTGGAACTGCTTGCTGGATTCATAAACCTTTTCAAAAGCGTTAAACATAATAACTTGCAGTTTATCTAAAACTTCCTGCTCGGACCAGTAATAGTTCATTAAGTTTTGCACCCACTCAAAATAGGAGACTGTCACGCCGCCAGCATTAGCAAGAATATCAGGCAAAACCATAGTGCCGTTGGCGTAAAGAATTTTGTCCGCATCCGGCGTAGTGGGACCGTTTGCTGCTTCTGCCACAATCTTTGCTTTAATTCTCGCTGCATTGGCAGAAGTAATCTGATTTTCCAGCGCGGCCGGCACCAAGATATCAACAGGTAATTCCAGCAGCTCTTCGTTGGTGATCCGCTTGTAATTCAGGTAGTTAATGCAAGAACCGGTAGTTCGCTTATGATCATAAAGAAGGTGGGGATCAATACCATCTTCGTTAAAAACGGCACCGCATGAGTCACTAACGGCCACGATTTTGCAACCCAGTTCATGCAGTAGCCGAGCAGAGATAAAGCCGGCGTTGCCGTAACCTTGAACAGCGACAGTCGCACCTGCGAGCGTAAGGTTCAATTTTTCAGCAGCTTTAATAATGGTGTAGATGCAACCTTGCGCAGTAGCTTCATTTCGACCGAGAGATCCGCCCAAAATCAAAGGCTTTCCGGTAATAACGCCAAATTGATTACTGCCTTTCAGGCGGCTGAAAGTATCCATCATCCACGCCATAGTTTGAGCATTTGTATAGACATCGGGTGCCGGAATATCTTTATCAGGTCCAATAATGGCGGAAATTGCTTCGATAAAACCTCTGCTAACACGTTCCAATTCACCTTGCGACATTTCTTTCGGATTGCAGATGACTCCTCCCTTACCGCCTCCATAAGGCAGTCCCACAACGCCGCACTTAAAAGTCATCCACATAGAAAGAGCTTTAACTTCATCAATTGTCACATCAGGGTGGAAACGGATGCCCCCTTTGCAGGGACCGATGGCATCGTTATGCTGCGACCGCAGACCCTTAAAGACTTTAGTCGTACCATCATCCATTTTAACAGGAAAAGAAACAATAAGTACGCGCTTTGGTTCTTTGAGTATCGCCTCAATGGCCGGATCCAGGACTAAGCATTTTCCCGCTTCGCAAATCTGCTGTTGGACAATTTCGAACGGATTTAGGCTTTCATGCATAAACTGTCTCCACTCCTTCATCAATAACTTCCCAGGAAACTAGTAAAAATTTATTGCTAATTCAGCACCCGTTTCCCTTGATTACTGATTATAATTAAAGCATTACGAATTTGCAATACCTTTATTCACATACACTTTATCATGATTTCTGTCAATCCAAATAGACCGCTCCTGCAACCACTCACGCGTCCTGCCGGTAATGACTAAAGGGGTACGATGCAATTCCTCGATCGAACTGCATCCCAACATAACCATAACCATTTTTAACTCTTTCAGGCAGTTTTTTAAGCGCAGCACCAAAGCCTCCCTGCCCTCGGAAAGAAGAATCTTGGCGGCCATGCCGGCCACAGCAACAGCATTGGCGCCTAATGCCAGCGACTTAACAGCAAGTAAACCACTGTTGATGCCCCCGGAGGCCACAATGTCCAAGCCGGGAGCGCCTGCTCTTGCTTCTAAAATCGAAATGGCGGTGGGAACTCCCCAATCGATCAGGTCCATGTTTGTTTTAATATGGCCACGCCTGCGCTCAATCTCCATAAAATTAGTGCCGCCTTTGCCGCCGACATCAATGGCAAGCACGCCGATTTCTTTGAAAATGGCGGCTTGCTCCTTGGCGATGCCAAAACCGACTTCTTTAATAATCACAGGCACATCAACTGCACGCACAATTTTTTCAATCTTACGCCGATAGCCGCGAAAATCGGTATCACCTTCAGCCATCATCAGTTCCTGAGGAATATTCAAATGGACTTGCAAGGCGTCGGCACTAATCATCTCCACTGCTTTTTGTGCCATCTCCGGCTCTGCATACGCACCGATATTAGCAAAGATAATGCCTTCGGGGTAAATTTCACGCACTACCTGGAAGGTTTTTGCATAATGTGGAATTTCTACAGCAGCCATCTGTGAACCGACGGCTAAAGCCAGCCCGCACTCCTTTGCCGTAAGCGCCAGTTCACGGTTGACGTTTTCGGCATCTTCCACTCCACCGGTAATGGCATTGATAAAAAACGGCCTCTTAAGCCGGATTCCGAGCAATTCAGTAGATAAATCAACGGTAGCTAAACTAGCCTCTGGCAGGCAGTTATGCACAAGGTTTACATCACTAAAGTCGGCGCTTGTCAGATCTGTACGGACAGCATGCCAGAGATGTTCCAGTTTTCTTTCTTGTCGTGACATTTGACGTGACATCACAATCTTCCCTTACTCATTTTCTTTATCTTTTTTTAAAGCAAACAGATTACCAAAAACGTCTCCGAAAGTAAGGCCCGTACCGGTATCTTGAGGCTGTTGCACTTCTTTTACATGTTCTTTTTTAGGGCGGGGCGCTGCTTCACGCATACTAAGACTTACTCGCTTCGCATCAGTATTTATATCTAAAATCTTAACTTTCACCAGCTGGCCTTGCTGCACTATCTCAGAGGCTTGTTTCACGTGATGGCTGGCCAACTGGGAAATATGAACCAACCCTTCTACGCCGGGAGCCAATTCTACAAAGACGCCAAAATCTACGATCCGAGTCACTTTCCCTTCCGCAACATCGCCAGGCTTGAACTGTCTGGCAATTCTAATCCAGGGGTCAGGCTGCGCTTGCCGCAGGGACAAGCCTATCCGATCCTTTTCCGGTATTACGTCAATTACCTTAACATCGATTTCTTCACCTACGCTCAATACCTCTCCGGGATTATCGATGCGGCTCCAAGACATCTCGGAAATATGGACTAAACCATCTATTCCTCCCACATCGACAAAGGCGCCAAAGTTAGTAAGACGCTTTACTGTGCCGCGAATCACTTGTCCCGGCTTTAAGGCGTTAAGAATTCTATCTTTCAGAACGGCAGCTTCCTCTTCCAAAACTTGTTTGCGGGACAAAATCAGCTTTTCCTTTTCGCGGCGTATCTCAATAACCTTAAAGAATACTTTTTCGTCAAGAAATACGTTGAAATCGGGAACAAAAGTAACATCCACCAAAGAACCTGGCATAAACCCTTCGTATCCACCGCCTAGGTCCACCACCATGCCTGCTTGGACGACTTCCTTTACGCGACCGCTCATGACAGTTCCATTTTCAAAGGCGTGCTCCAATTCAGCCCATTTTTGTTTCCGTTCTATGGTTTTGCGGGAAAGAATAATCTTTCCTTCCTGCTCATCTGCTGCTATTACTGCAACTTCTACTTCCTGTCCGAGGCGGATAACGGAGGAGAGTTCCTGGTCGGCAGCTAATATCATTTCTTGGCGCGGGAGAACCCCCTCGCTCTTGTACCCGATATCCACAAGAACTTCATCTTCAGAGATCTGAACGACGATGCCCTTCACCACATCACCCACAGAGAATTCCCTGACAGCCTGATTCATCGTAATTTCCTCCACTGACACCTGCTCCTGCTGGCTTTCTTCAGTTACCTGCTCATCTTGGATCTCTTCATTAACTTTTTCGTTCTCCATCTTAGCAATGACCTCCTTTATCGTCCAGTGGGGTGTTGAAGTGCCGGCGGTGACCCCTACTGTCCTTACATCTTGCAACTGACTCATGTCTAACCCGGCTGCTTCCGTAACGGCGATTATCCTGACTCCGGCAGCTTTGCAGACGTCTGCCAGTTTTTTTGTGTTGGCACTGTTCTTACCGCCCACCACCACCATCACATCGACAATACGCGCCAGACTACGGACATTTTCCTGCCGCAAAGCCGTTGCCTTACAAATAGTATTATATCTTTCAACCACTGGAACTTGCGCTGCTAGTTTTTCGCCAAAATCATCCAGCAATGACTGGTCTTGCGTGGTTTGCGCCACCAAAGCCACCGGCTTATCCGGATCAAGGTTCCCCAAAACTGCCAACTGGCTTGGGTCAGCAAGCACATCAGGCTTCTGGCGCCCCCAACCCATTACTCCTATAATTTCAGGGTGATGCCTGTCTCCTAGAATAATAACCTGTTTACCTTCATCAACAAGTCTTGCCACCAAAACTTGCAGGTTCCTAACAAAAGCACATGTGGCATCGATTACAGCCAGATTCTTTCTTGCCGCTTTTTCAAGGATTTCCGGACTGACGCCGTGTGAACGGATAAGTATAGTGGCGTTGTCCGGCACTTCTGACAGGTCTTCCACGAAGATGACGCCCTGCCTGCTCAGTTCTGTCAGCAAACGCTCATTATGAGCCAAGTCTCCTAGGCAGTACACGGTACCGCTTTGAACCGCCTTTTCAGCCAGTTCCACCGCTTTTGCTACTCCACTGCAAAGGCCAACGTGTTCTGCTAGAATAATTTTCAGCTAACTCACCTCAACCATTTTATCCTCTCTTCCGTAAACGGTCAATCTCCTGCATTATTTTTCCTGCAACTTCTTCCAGCTGTTCTGCCTTATTTTTCAAACCATAATACTCCGGGAAAGAAATTGGCGCTCCGATACGCACTTTAATTTGGCGTAATATCTTAAAAGAACCAATAATTGCGATAGGAACTACAGGCACCTCACTTTTAATGGCAATCAGTGCTACGCCGGAATGAGGCACCAACAATTCTTCGGTGCGACTGCGTGTTCCTTCCGGGAAAATTCCCAGCACCTCACCGCTCTTTAAGATCTCCAGCGCTCTTCTTATCGCCCTGCGATCTGCGCTGTTCCTTCTTACGGGAAAGGCGTGGAGCAAAGGCATAACCTTGCTAAATACAGGAATTTGAAACATTTCTTCTTTTGACATAAAATGGACAATTCGTTCTGTCAAACAACCGACGAGAGGCGGGTCCCACCAAGAAATATGGTTTGAGCAGAGAATACAGCCACCTTCCCGCGGCAAATGCTCCCGTCCCGCAATCTCCCAACGAAATAGGAACTTAAAAATCAAGACGAAAATCTGACGTACAACCCAGTAAAACACGCGACCACTCCCCGTTCTACTCTTCTCCGCGCACCGCCCCTACAATGGCATCCACCACAGCTTCAATCGTCATTAAAGTGGTGTCCAGATAAACAGCATCTTCGGCAGGCCGCAACGGTGCCACTTCCCGCTCTGAATCTATTTTGTCCCGCGCGGCTATTTCCTTCATCATCTGTTCCAGGCCTAGCTCTTCCCCTTTTGCTGACAACTCTGCCAGGCGGCGGCGGGAACGCTCTGCCAATGAAGCGCTCAGAAAGAATTTGAATTCGGCAGTCGGCATGACAATAGTGCCGATATCTCTCCCGTCCATTACCACACCGCCGCGGCTAGCGATTTGCCGCTGTTTATCAACCAAAATCTCCCGCACCTGCGGACAACGGGCGACAAATGAAACATTACGATTAACAATCGGTAAACGGATCTCTGCAGTAACATTCTCGCCGTCCAAAAAGATAATATTTTGGCCGGTGCTGTCATTTTTTATATCCAGCTCCACTGTCTTTGTTAAGGCTTCCAAAGCTTTCGCGTCATGGATGTCAGTCCCTTTGCGCAGACCTGCCAGTGTTATAGCTCTATACATTGCGCCAGTATCCAGGTAAGTTAAGCCAAGGCGCGCTGCCGCTTCCCGAGCCACAGTGCTTTTACCGGCGCCGGCAGGTCCGTCGATGGCGATGCTCGGTTTCATAAGCCAGCCCCTTCCGCAAAAATTAATAGCAACGACAACACGCTAGGTGTTGTCGTTAACGAGATCAACCCTGAGCGAGCGGGCTTCCCTCAAATATATATGTTTAATCTCATTTTGACTCAAATCTGTGTTAACCAACACTAAAACACGAATACAAAAAGCCAGTGCTTCGGGCACGTCAACTTCCACGGCTCCTAGCAGTGGCACATCATTCCAACCTAATTCTCTTGCGGCGGCCGCAGGAAAAGCAGCATTCAAATCCGGAGTCAGAGTAAAAAAAATGCTGGCAATAGCTTCTTCTTTTAGATTGTTTTCCTCCGCCATCTTGGTGAGCAGTTCTGTTGTAGCCTGAATAATTTCTGATTTACTATTTTGCGAGACATTAATAGCCCCCCGAATCCCCCTGACCACACTACCACCCACGCAAACGTCCTCCCACAAACTGCCGCTTCTGCATCTTTTAGCTTTAAGATAAATATTAGCCGAAAATCAACTTTTTAGCAAGCTTTTTCAGCGTCTCTCCCCTGCAACAACCCAGCTGATAGTCTCCGGTCGTCCAAAATATGTTACGGTTTTGCCCCGCGCCGGCGAAATCAGGCCCGCTGAAACTTCTGTGACCTTTATTTCCACAATTTGGCTGACATCTGTCCCGTAAACTTCCAAATCATCTCCATCTTGCACTTCAAGCATTACAGAACCGCTTTGCGAGAACACGGCAGCCGTTTTACCGTTCACCCGAACCTGCAAGCCTGAAGCATCTCCGGAGATTACTTTTAAAATCAGCTGATGCGACAGCTGCGCGGGGACTGCCGGCAGCTTGATCGGTGCTGCCGGAGTATACGCATTCCCTTCAAGGCGCTCGACCAAACTAAAGATCTGCCTGAAAACCGGTTGAGTCAATAGTGCTTGGCTCACCAACAAGACCACAAGCATTGCCCCCACCGAAACCAGTAAAAGACGTTCAAAGCGACTTGTCCGTTCTTTGAACCATTGCTCAAAATTCATAGGCTCGCCCCCCCTTTACAGATGAGTATGCCAGAGCCTAGTAATTTTATTCCTTGCTGGCAGCTGAGCTTCCGGCTAAAAATCCGGTTGAAAATGCGGCTTGCAGATTGTAGCCGCCGGTATTGCCGTCAACATCTAGCAACTCCCCGGCAAAATAAAGTCCTTTGATCAGTTTTGATTCCATGGTAGCCGGATTTACTTCTTTGACAGACACCCCGCCGGCAGTGACAATCGCCTCCCGGAGCGGCCGCTTTCCCGTTACAGTCAGCGGCAAGCAGGTCAACACCTCCAGCAGTGCAGTGCGCTGTATTTTGCTGACCTGGTGAACTGGCAACTCAGGCGGAATTCCAGATAGCAGCATTACTGGAGCAATCAACCTCTGCGGGAGCAAATCAAGCAAACTGTTCTTAAACTGCTTACGCGCATACTTTTCAAAATCCCGCAACAAGCGTGCATCTAGTTGTTCCGGTGTCAGGGCCGGCTTGAGATTTAACAGGATAAGCGGTTGTTGTTTTTGTTCCAAAGCTTGCACAACCACGCGGCTCAAAGTAAGAATAATTGGTCCGCTCAGTCCGTAATGGGTAAATAGCATTTCCCCGAACTCTTCCGCGATGAGCTTGCCGTTTACCTTGACACGAGCAGTAACATTCTTTAAAGATAAACCCACCAGCTCTCTGCTCCACGCTTCCGCAGTCTCCAAAGGCACGAGAGCAGGGTGAGGCGTAATAACAGTATGACCTTGCGTTTTTGCGAGAAGATAACCGTCACCGCTGGAACCAGTGGCCGGATATGACGCCCCGCCAGTCGCCAGCACCACCGCATCGGCCTGAAGTTGCTCTTCGCCGCAACTTATGCCGCAGACTTGGTTTCCGCTAGTCAAAATAGCGGTGACGCGCCGACCAAACTGTACCCGAACTTTCTGCCGCCTCAAGAAGCTCTCCATGGCGGCCACCAAGTCTGCCGCTCTTTGCGACTCGGGGAATACCCTGCCTCCTCTCTCCAAAACTGTAGGGACTCCCTCTGCCAAAAAAAAGTTCCGTACATCCTCATTAGTGAAACGGTAAAATGCAGTGTATAAAAAAGAACCGTTACCAGGAAACTGCTGAATGAAATCGCCTATGTCGGCAGCGTTTGTCACATTGCCGCGACCCTTGCCAGTAATGGCTAATTTTTTTCCCAGACGATCATTGCGTTCCAACAAGAGCACCGAAGCACCTGCCGCAGCCGCCTGTCCAGCGGCCATCATTCCGGCGGGCCCACCGCCAATCACAATTACATGCAGAATAACTCCCCCTTTTATTTTCAACATAGACTTCCCAAAAATTCCCCTCCCTTGGAGGGGTGCCCGCAAGGGCGGGGTGGTCGCATACCGCCTCAACAAACTCACAGAACACAAGCCTCAAAAAGGCAGAAACTCTACCGGAGGAAACCACCCCGGCGCTTTGCGCCACCCCTCCACCGGAGGGGAATAATCCCCTCTCCCTCTGGGAGAGGGTTAGGGTGAGGATGCAATACCTAAAAAAGACGCTCCGTGTTTTGATATAATTTCCAGAACAAAAGAAGCGGCTTGCGCCGCCAGTTAGTCTTGGTATTTTCTTGCCTTTAGCATGACCTGTGTTTTTGCCTGATCATGGACTTCAAAAAAGACTTGCTCCATATCCTGCATAGATAAAGAAATTTGTGCAGGTTCCATAATCTTTAATCGGCGAAATTCTTCCCTAACGGCAAAACGCACCAGATAACAAAGTGAATCCGCCCATACTTCCAACTCCAGGGGAGCATAGGCCACTTCAGCACCCACGTCGTCATCAAAAACAAAATATATTTCACCCATCTCCAGGTCCTCAATCAGGATACCCTGCACAGGGACATTACGCCATAACGCCGCCTGCTGCTGTCGCAATTCAGTGGCAGCTTCCTCTGTACTTTTTTTGCCGAAGAAAAAACGGGAAGGCCGTGCTCTTCCTTGATAGTCGAAACGGATTTTAGCACGTATTTTACGAGCAGGAGACTCCCTTTCTTCAGATCGTCTGCATTCTTCCAGATTGATTTGCTTTTCAAACCCTGGCTTCAGCATTCTTTTCTCCCTCCGGTAAAACGAATCGGCGCTTTTGTCAAAATGTAATAAATCAGCTAATTTCCGGCACAATAGAGGGATACAGGCGGGACTCCCTCCCCTGTTCCTGTTTTTCCCGTTTTCTTTAAAAATAATTCGCGCCCTTGGAAGAAATTCCTGCATAGTTCAACAATCTTCTGTTTTTATATGACAAATGTCGTTTAGGCGAACAAGCCGCCACTGACCGGACAGATATTCTAAAACGGTGACCGAAGCGGTGTCAATCTGAAGGCAGGCTGCCGCAGCCGGTGGCATACCCATCAACATAGCAACCGCTACACGAATGACACCGCCGTGGGTAACCAGTAAGGCCGTTCCAGTCGCGGCCGTATCCGCCATAATAATATTTACAGCCTTTTGCACCCTTTGCGCAAAGCTTGTCCCTTCTTCCCCGCCCGGAGGGCAAGTGTTGACCGGATCAGCGCACCATCTCTCAAATAAAGCCTGCATTTCGTCGTCCATATCTGCGTAACGCATTCCTTCCCAGCGCCCAAAAGAGATTTCCCGGAGTTCAGGCAAGACGGTCGGCTCAAGAGCAAAACGACTAGCAAGCGGTGCAGAAAACGTTTGAGCGCGCCTTAAAGACGAAGTAAAGATTTTATCAGGCCTTTCGGATAAGCGGGCAGCGAGGCAATCTGCCTGTCGCCTTCCTTCAGCGCTCAATTCGACATCGCTGCTTCCCTGCAGTCTGAACTCACGGTTCCAGACGGTTTCCCCATGTCGTATCCAAATAAATTTCATTTTTCCTCCGCTAAAATAAGAATTCTCCTGAAAGCAGCCACAAGCAGCTCATTTTCGGCTTCTGTCCGCACCGCTACACGGATAAAACGAGGCGATAAACCGTGAAAGTTAGCGCAGTCGCGCACAAGGACCTTTTCTGCAAGAAGCTCTTTCTGCAAGACAAACGAAGGCATAGCTAAAACTTCCATAAAGAGATAGTTGGCAGCCGGCGGCCAGACGCGTACATCTGGAAAACTGCTCAGCTGACAAGTCAATTTTTGCGCCAATCGACTCACCAAAGCTACAGTTTGATTGATAAATTCATGGTTACGCAGCACATACTCTCCTGCCAACTGCGCCAATGTGTTTACGCTCCATGGATCGCGTAACTTCTTAATTGAGTCAGCAAATTCAACAGGAGCGGCTAAGAAACCCAAACGCAAGCCTGGAATGGCATACATTTTGGTCATGGAACAGAGCACCAGCACATTAGGCGGTGTGTTTACCAGCAGGGTACGATGCTGCCAGTCCGGGCAAAACTCTAAAAAGGCCTCATCCAGCAAAAGATATCCTCCATGCTCTGCGCAGGCAGCAGCTACTGTCAGAATATCTTCGCGGCTAAGTAAAGTGCCGGTAGGATTGTTGGGATTACATAGCACTGTCAAGACAGGACGCTCCCGACTGACTGCAGCACAAAAAGCCGGCATATCCAATGCGAAACTTTTGTCTTGTTGCAATATGTGGTATGAAATTTCCCTGCTGACCGCCTGAGCAGCCTGCTCATACAAAGCGAAGGTAGGTACAGGAATCAGCACTTTACCCGCAGGAAGCGCACGCATCACCAGATAGATCAGCTCTCCTGCACCATTACCGGCTACTAAGCTGTGATTAGTCTGATAGCGGCTAGCTATGGCAGACAACAACTTGCGGCACTCCGGATCCGGATAGGCCGCAATCTTTGGCAGTTGCGCTCCCAAGAAATCATACAAACCGACTGGAGGTCCAAGCGGATTTATACTGGCGCTAAAATCCAAAAGTTCTTCTGCGGCCATACCTGCCTGCTCAGCTGCCGTCTGCAGATCACCGCCGTGCCCAAACGGGTGCAGCTTGCTTTTTTGCTTTTCCATTCGTTTCACCTGCCGGCAACATAAAGAATTATTCCGAGAGGTTCTGATTGCTCTCCTAAAATCACAGCAAGATTAGCGGCGTTAGAATCAAAACTGATAACTCGTGCATTTCACAAACTGCCCCCAGCAGATCCCCGGTAGCACCGCCAAAGTTTTTCAAGAGAAAGCTCCGCAGCAGGAAGAGGATTATCGCCTGCAAGAAAAAGAGCAGAAAGATCGAACTGCCGACAATCAGCAGTCCAAAAAATAAGAAAAAAAGAACTGCTGCCCCCAAATGCCAACGACCTGTTCCCTCTACAAAAATACGACCGAGACCTTCCCCCGCTCGCGCGTAGCTGCAGCTGGACATAAAAGCAACCATTGCCGTCCGCCCCGCCAGCGGCGCGAGAATCAGCACCGGATAGTGAGCCGGATTAGCGGCTAGGGCAGATACAGCAGCAATCTTGAGGAAAATCATTAATACGGCGCTTTGCACACCGAAGGCACCTACCCGACTGTCACGCATAACCGCCAAACGGCGTTCCATGTCTCCCCTCACACCAAGTCCGTCAAATGTGTCCATCAAACCATCAAGGTGCAGCCCGGCCGTCAACCCCAGCCATAAAGTCACCGTCAGTGCAGAAGCAAGGAAAATAGGCCAAGCAGTGCGACTCCACTGCCAACAGACAAACAGCAGCAGTCCGATCAATACACCCACGACCGGGTAGTAAATGGTTGAGGCGGTTAAGTCGTCGGCTGTTAAATCTTCATCTTTGCCCAGCGGGAACACCGTAAGAAAGCGGAGCGCTTGGAAGAAGTGTTTCACAGTACCACACCTTTACGAGAGAGTTAGAATCAGAGCCTGCAACAGTAATCCAACTGCCAGAAAAATCGCAGAGGTAACCATCATTAAAGCTGTTGCTTGTCTAATATCATTCGCTTCCGGCGGACGCCCTTCCTGCCAAAGGCGCATTCTTTGGCAAATTATGCCGCCATAACGATTCTCGCCGCCCAAAGTTACACCAAGCGCCCCGGCCGCCAACGCTTCCGTCAAACCGCTGTTAGGGCTGGGGTGTTTTTTCCCATCCCGGCGGAGCGCCGTCCACGCCGACCTCACATGCAAGCGAAGTACTGCGGCAGCCAACAGCATCACCGGCACAGTCAAGCGTGCCGGCAGCCAGTTGGCGGCATCGTCTAACTTGGCCGCCGCTCTGCCAAACCAGAAATAACGGTCATTTTTATAGCCCAGCATGGAATCCATCGTGTTTATTGCTTTATAGAGCAAGGCTAACGGAGCACCGCCCAGCAGCGCATAAAATAATGGCGCAGTCACCCCGTCCACAGTATTTTCCGCTACAGTCTCCACCGCTGCTCTGGAAACCTCCCGCTCATCAAGCTGTGCGCTGTCCCTTCCTACAACCATCGATACCGCCTCACGCGCCTGTATTATATTCCCCTTCCGTAAAGGAAGATAAATATCTTCCGCCGCTTGCCGGAGAGAACGCGTTGCCAAAGTAGTGGCTAGCAGTACCACAGTAAGGGCTGCTTCCGCGAGCGGATGAATAATCGAGAAAATGCTGATCAATCCAAATGAAAAACTATAAACCGTAAACAAGACCACAAAGACCAACAGAGCTCCTTTTAGCAGCAGACTGCGCTCCGAGTGATTAGCATTATAGAGCCTTTTTTCCAAAAGGGAAATCAACTTGCCGAAGCAGACGACTGGGTGGGGAAGCCAGCGAGGATCCCCCATTACGCCATCCAGCAAAAACGCCAAAAAAATGAGCATCTAGGCTTCTCCCTTGACACGCAGCAGATACCCGGCAACCGCGAGAAATACTTCATCCGCCTCTTTGGCAACCAACTGGTTAGCCCTGCCCGCCAAGTCACGAAAAAATCTGCCAAGCTGTGTCTCCGGCACAATGCCGCAGCCCACTTCGTTGGCGACTAAAATGGTTTTGAACAGCCTTTCTTTAGCCGCCCGGCAGAAACGGCCAAGTGACTCGCTAATTTCCTTTTCCACGCTTGCCAACTCTGCAAAGGTAGCATCTTCGCTGTAAGAGGGCAAAAGCTTATTGGTGAGCCAAAGCGTCAGGCAGTCGACAATCACTGTTTCGGTATCCGCTGAAATTTTCTCCAGCGCCCCCGGCAAGTCGCAATTTTCCTCCAGCGTAGTCCAGTCAGACGGACGCCTTTTTCTATGAATCTCTACTCGCTGAGCCATTTCTTCGTCACGGATTGTAGCTGTGGCAAGATAGACGGTTTTCCCTCCCGAGGCAAGCGCCATCTCTTCCGCCAGCCGACTTTTGCCGCTGCGGGCACCACCTAAAATTAAGACCAACTTTCCTTTTTCAGCTTTTTTCATCTCAGCTTCCACCCTGCCCGGCATAGTTTGTACAGGCAGTTACGAAGCGGCGCGCTATACCGGGATTACTTAAAAAATGTAAATGAAAATAAGACCCTTGGCAGTTGGCATAGCGTTCCCCGCCCATTTCGCCTTGCGGCAGCTTGCGGAAGAGGACTGGAGCAGAAATCTGCTCCATTTCAGACCAGTGAAATTCATGACCACGGCACGTCTCATTTTCCGGCAGCAAAAAGTTTTCCGCTAAACCACTCACTTCCACATAACCTAGCGCTCTGCGCTTTTTCCTCATGACGGCACGGCCCGGAAAAACACCGGCCATAGGCCAGGCCTCTCCCAGCGAATTCTGCAATTCCTGCGCTAAATACATATAACCACCACACTCGGCATAAATAGGCATCCCTGCCAGCGCTGCCGCTTTAACTGACTGCAAAATCGCCTCGTTCTGTGCCAGTTTAGCAGCAAAGACTTCGGGAAAACCTCCGCCTAACAGAATGCCGTGACACTCCTCCGGCAGTCTTTCGTCATGCAGCGGCGAAAAAGGAACCAGTTCCGCACCAAAACAGCTCAGCAGTTCCAAGTTTTCCGCATAATAAAAACTGAAGGCTTCATCGCGTGCTACGGCAATACGACAACTAAATCGCTCGCTCTGAGCAGGGAAAATTTTATGATTTGCTTCCGCTAGCGGCCCGGCAGCAGAGGCTGATGCCAATACTGCATTTACATCTATCGTTTCTTCTACCAGGTCTGCCAAAAGTGTAAACAGTTTTTCTAGATCGTCATTTTCTGCGGCCGGCAAAAGCCCCAGATGCCTCTCCGGCACAGTGACGCGACTATCTTTAGGCAAATAGCCAAAGACCGGCAAAGTCAGATAGCTCTTCACCGCTTCCTTTAAAAGCTGAAAATGACTCTCGCCGGAGAGTTGGTTTAAAACAATACCCGCAAATGGCACAGCAGGGTCAAATTGAAGATATCCACCAATCAGTGCTGCGGCGCTTCTGGCCATTTTAGCTCCGCTAGCCACCAGCAACACCGGTGTTCCGGTGATTTTAGCCACATGTGCTGAACTGCCAATCTCCCCTTGACCCTTACGGCCATCATATATGCCCATCGCACCCTCAATCACCGCAATAGCATCTGCCGGCACACGACGATGGAGAATTTCCAAAACTTGCTCCGGCGCCATCATCCAACTGTCCAGATTGCCGGCGGGGACACCGGCTGCTGCAGCATGAAAACCAGGGTCGATATAATCAGGACCTACCTTAAATGGTATAACATGCTGCCCGCGGCGGCGCAGGGCACAGATCAAACCTGCAGTCAACATCGTCTTGCCTACACCGCTGTGAGTCCCGGCTATCAGGATCCGTTTCATCTGCCGGTTCCTCCTTCGCCCCTCCCAGCATTTAGGGCCATTGCCAGCAAAGCATTCATAATCGCTGCAGCTACGGTGCTGCCACCTTTTTCACCTTGAACGGTAATCCAGGGAAAATGAAATTCGGTGAGCCATTCCTTAGATTCAGCTGCACCCACAAAGCCCACCGGTGTCCCAATCAGCAGAGCAGGTTCGGCCCTGCCTGCTTTTACCGCCTCAAGCAGGACAAACAAAGCGGTAGGCGCATTGCCGATGAGAAAAATAGCGCCTCGAGGATGGGCTGCCAACGCTTTGTTCATGGCAACTGCCGCCCGCGTTGTTCCAAGCGCTTTAGCTTCAGCTGCCACCGTCGGCTCATGAATCAGACAGGTAAGCTGCAAACCTAAAGCAGCAGCCGCTTGCCGATTGATTCCGGAGCGGGCCATTTCCACGTCGCAATAAACCGGCGCACCGGTTGCCAGCGCTGCCACCCCCTCAGTTAATGCCTTATCACTAAAAATTGTAATTTCAGCAAAAGAGATATCGCCTGTGGTATGCACCACTCGCTTGATAACAGGTTTTTGCGGCAAATCGAAGGGGAAGCCTGCCAATCGTTCTTCGATAATTGCCATACTTTTTTTTTCAATTTCCTGCGGGTTTTTACAGTAATCCATAGTACCTCCTACAGTTTTGGCGCCGCGTCTACGCGATCCCAAATAATCTCCGCCATCCGCTCGTCTATCCCCAGCACAGGCGCCAGCACCAAACGCAGATGAGGGCGCAGCACAGCTTCTTCGGCTAGAATTGACGGGATGTCTTCCTGCATGTGAATTCCGTCATAAAGAAATACCGGCACAATCGTCACTTCTTCCAATTCACCGTCATCAAGGTGATCAAGTGCCTCCCGCAAGTTAGGTTTGGCAAACTGTAGAAACCCATAGGCAATCTTTGCACCGGGACGCCTCCGCTCCGTCATCTCTCGCAGCTTAACCAACGCCTCATTTGCCTCACTGCGCCTGCTGCCATGCCCAACCAACAATATTGCTCGCTTCAACATTAGCACCTCCAGTAGTTACAGCCAAAAGACAATTCTAAACCTGCAATTTTTTCAGAGCAGAGATAATCTGCTGGAAGGAGGAATAACCCGGTCGAGAAAAAGGCCGGCGCACTAAAATGATTGGGATTTTACAAGCCTTGGCTGCCGCTACTTTTTCCGTCGTCCCCCCGCTTTCGCCACTATCCTTGGCGACTACTGCCCCCGCTCCGTAGGCAGTAAATAGGGCTGCATTCAACGCCTGAGAAATCGGCCCCTGCAGCGCCACGATTTCTGCCGGTGACAACCCCAGCTCACGGCACTGGCGAATACTTTCTTCCTCGGGGAGGACACGAGCCACCACCTTCTTCCCCGGCGGCAGCGCCAAGAGAAATTCCTGCAGACGTCGGGAACCGATTGTCAGAAAAATTACCCGTGCCAGGCGAGCAGCGCTTTGTGCTGCCGCAGTGAAATCTGAAACATAGTAAACACCTTCTCCGGCCGGAATATTGGCCGGCGGTCGTTCATAACGAAGGTAAGTAACTCCTGTTTCGGCCGCAGCGCGATTCGCCTCTGCTGTAACTTGCTCCGCGTAAGGATGGGTAGCATCTACCACGGCACGCACCTCTTTTTCCCTGATAAAGCCGGTCAGGGCAATGCTATCCATCGCGCCCTGCAACACTACACAGCCTCCTTGCTGCCGCAGCAAGTCGGCACCATAGCTGCTGACCGCTGTGGCCACAATCATCGTGCGGGGAAAAGCGGCATTAATCGCTGCGACCAGCTCTCTGGCATCCTTTGTGCCACCCAGCAGCAAAATCATAATCTATATCCTCGCGGTGTAACCATGCGGCCGTGCACTAGTTTGGTCTGGCTATTTCCGACTACTACCGTAGTAGTCATATCGACATCTTGCGGCGAAAGCAGAGCCAGTGTGCTAATTATCTGTTTTTCTTTTGCGCGTCCACAATCTTTGACGATCCCGACCGGGGTGGAAATATCACGGTGGCGCATGATTATCTCCAATGCCTTTTGCAAATGGTCTGCTCTGCCTTTGCTCCGCGGATTGTAGAGAACAAGTACAAAATCTGCCTCTGCAGCAGCAGCAAGGCGCCGGGCAATAGTCTCCCAAGGTGTCAATAAATCAGACAGGCTGATGACTGCAAAGTCATGAGTCAGCGGGGCCCCTAACAGCGCTGCTGCCGCTGTAGCCGCAGTTACGCCGGGAATAACATAAACAGCCAAACCTGGCGGCGCCACTTCTAATACCGGGCCTGCCATACCGTAGACACCGGGGTCGCCGCTTGAAACGACCGCGACATGTTTGCCTGTCAGCGCCTCTGCCACGGCGGCACGTGCACGGTCAGTCTCTTTTTTCATCCCGGAGGCGATAATTACTTTGTCTGCAATTAAAGGCTCAATCAGCTTAAGATAAGTTGTGTAACCCACCACCACTTCCGCCTGCAGCAGTGCTTCTTTAGCCTGAGGCGTTAACGTCGCTTCCCCGCCGGGTCCGAGGCCGACCACGGATATTCTGCCTCCGCCACTGCCACCGTTACTCCATTCATTATCTGTTTCGACACTAGCAATCGACCGCCACTCGCTGCCAGAATCGCTGTCGGTTCGCATACTGCTCCCACCCCCATAGCTTTTAGAACAAATGCCGACTGTTGACAAGATACACTCACCCTCTTTATTTGCTCCGGCTTGTAAAAGCTTACCGGCAGCCCAAGTTCTTGCGCAGCCAGCCGCAGGCCCTCTTCCTGACGCTTACAGTCGATACTGGCAAGCGCCGCCACACTGGCGGCAGCCAAGTTAAAACGCTCCAGCACACTGGCAATCGCAGTTAAAATTTGTACTGCCAAAGTCCCGCGCCGACAGCCCACCCCAAGAAATAGATTAGGGGGACGCAAAAAGAGATCACCCTCTCCGGCCCCCGGAATCTTAAGCCGATTTGTAAGCAACGCCCTGTAGGAAAACTGCTCACCGACGGCAAAACGGGAGAAAGGGAAAAATAAAAGCCCGTTGCCACAAGGCAGTTGACCAGCAGGCAGATCCGTGAAAACGGCAATCTTTTCTCCGCGCAACATTGCTGCATTAAACGTTTTGATCAGAGAAAAAGGTTCCGGTTTGACGCCAATCTCCCTGGCAAAAAGATCAACTGCATAGAGACCTTTTGCGTCAGTAGCTGTTGTAATTACCGGCAGAGCGCCCACTGTCTGCGCCAAGCGCTCGGCCAACGCATTGGCGCCTCCCCAGTGCCCGGAGAGCAAGGAAATAGCAAACCGTCCTGCCTCGTCCATTACCACTACCGCCGGATCAGACTGCTTATTCCTCAACAGCGGAGCCAAGATCCGTATAGCGATACCACACGCCATAATAAGGACTAATGCCTCATCGGTTTGGAAGCGCTGGCAAATCAACTCACGCAACACAGTGAAAGAATGGGCATCGTCCTCCGGCTCACACAGTGCTTTCGGCAACCAAACGGTAAAGCCGCATGCTCCGCCGATTTCCAGGGCTAATCGGCGCCCCCCTGGCGTAATTGCAATAACTGAGCTACTCATTTTTTTTCTTCCCGAAACCCATGACTAAAATCTGCCGCATAAAGACGAGACTTTCTCTTCTTCTCCCCCGCCAGAAAATCCCCGACAAGAATCATCGCTGTTTTTGTCACGCCTGCCTCGCTGACTTTTTGCGCAATCTCAGCTAATGTGCCCTGGATAACCCGTTCTTCCGGCCAAGATGCTTTTTCCACCACCGCCACCGGAGTTTCTTTTGGATAAGCAGACAACAACTCCGAAACTACCTGCTCAATCATCCCCACGCTGAGAAAAATACACATGGCTGCCTGGTGGGACGCCAGCGAGCGTAAGTTTTCCTTTTCAGGCACAGGCGTGCGTCCACCCATTCTGGTAATGATCACCGTCTGCGTAATTTCCGGCATTGTCAGTTCCCGCCCAACTGCGGCGGCTGCCGCTGCATAGGATGACACGCCCGGCACCATTACGCTTTTAATCCCCAACTGTTGAAGCGCATCCATCTGTTCCTGGATAGCGCCAAAAAGTGCCGGGTCACCTGTATGCAGCCTCACTACTTGCCGCCCTTTTGTCACCGCTTCCGCCATTATCCCCACCAATTCGTCAAGAGCAAGGCTTGCGCTGTCAATCAGCAGAGCTCCGGGATTAGCGTGAATCAAAACAGCTTTGTTAACCAGAGAGCCGGCATAAACTACCAACTCAGCCTCCCGCAACAGACGCACTCCCCTTAACGTAATTAATTCCGGATCTCCCGGTCCGGCGCCTACAAACCAGACAGTCATCAACTCTTCCTCCTTTTAACAATCAATAACGAAAGGTAGTCTACAGTTTGACCGCGCAGGGAAAAGGGGTCGTTAGTCCAAAACTCATCGACGCCGCCACAACGGCTGACCAGGTAAGCCTCACCGGCAAAGCCGCTTTTCTCCAATAGGTCCAGTGTTTGATCATAAGCGGCAGATACTTTAAGAAAAACCACGGTGTCCACATATTGTGCCAAACCACTAAACTCTGCCAAGCTAAGCGGAACAGGTACAACCGCCAGCCTTTCGTTTTTTTCAACCAGCGGTATTTGGATCAAGGCAGCGGCAGCATTAAAAGAAGAAACACCGGGAATAACCTCTACCCGTACTTGCGGGCAAGTCTGCCTTAAATGTTGGAGCAGATAGCCAAAAGTACTGTAGAGAAACGGATCGCCGATGGTGAGAAAAGAGACTGCCCGATGTTCTACCAGCAACGCCGCTACCTTTTCGGCGGCTTCTGCCCAGTGCGCAGTCAATTCATCCTCATTATGCGTCATCGGAAAAAGCAGCTCTACCACCGACACCCCTTCCGGCAAAAAAGGCCTGACCACTTTCAGAGCAACACTCTCCCGCTCCGCTTTTGATTTGGGAACACAGATTGCCGTAGAAGCAGCTAATGCTTTTCTCCCTTTTTCCGTAATCAGCAAGCTGTCACCGGGACCTACGCCAACACCGTATAACACACCTGGCAGCATTTATGCCTCCTCCTTTCTGGCGCTGATAATCCAAACCCCATTTTGCGCCCGAAAATAATTTTCTCTGCCCAATTTCTCCAAACGGGAAGCATGGATAAATACTCCTTCCGGCTCCGAAAAAGGGGCTGCAGCTAATGCATCCAGAATTTTGACCAAATTTCGGGGAGCTATAACAGTGGCCACTAGAATACCGCCCACCAGCAGTTGCTTGGCACATACAGTAAATATTTCCTCAAGACGACCGCCGCTTCCACCTATCAACACCCTCTCCGGGGCAGGCAAACCGAGCAGCGCCTGCGGCGCTTCCCCATGGATCAACTCAATCTGACTCACGCCAAAGCGCTGACTGTTTTTCTGAATCAGCATTACTCCTTCCTGACTTTTTTCCACTGCAAGCACACGGCCGCCGGGAGTAAACAGCGCCGCTTCCACAGAGAGAGAGCCGGTGCCTGCGCCCACATCCCAGACGGTAAGATTCGGAGCGAGGCGGGCGGCACTGATAGTCAGCGCTCGCACCTCCCGTTTTGTCATTGGCAAAGAACCGCGCTCAAAAGCATCATCGGGAATGCCAGGCACAAGATATGGCCACTGTCTATTCATCAATAATCACCATCACACAATCCCCTTCGTCCAGGTCAGTCAACGCAGATAGTTTCGTCAAAAAAATCTTTTCAGCGGCGGTGGTTAGTGAGCGACAAAGCGCAACCGCAGAATCACGAGCACCACAGTCGAGCATGGCCCGGGCAATCCGTCCCGGGGTCCATACTTTATCGGTCAGCACCGCTTTTTTCCCCGGCAAGAGCAAGTCATTTATGATGTCGGCACCAACACGTCCGTGGGTTGAAAAGAAAACTGCATCCTGCCACGGCTCGGCTAAGCGGGCAAAAGCAACTTGAACAGAAGACACCCCAGGTATAACCTCCAGTTCGTCCGCGCTGAAATAGCGGCGCAAATAGGTCAGCAGACTGTAAAAGCCAGGGTCGCCTGAAACCAGCACGACAACTTTTTTTTCTCGGGCCAACAATCTAAGTTGCTCTGCCAGTCCTCTCAAGTCAGCCGTCACAGGCAGCAGCTCTTTTCCCGCAGTAAAAAATGGCGCCAAGGCTCGCTGCCCTCCGACTAATACATCAGCGGCTGCCACCGCCTCTCTCACCGCCGGGAGAATATAACTTTCACCACCGGGACCCGCCCCTGCCACAGTCACTTTGAACTTCATGATTTCCCTCCAACCATCTCTTGCCATAATCATCCATCGCCAAGATCTCTCCCGCCAAATTGAGGAGCATACAGCCCACGCGCAAATTGCCGCCAGCCATTCTTTCGGCCCGCCTGGCAACCTCTGCCGCCACTGCCGCCAGCACATACTGCCACCCATGCGCGAGCAGATAGTCTGATGATTCCTCCGCTGTATTATGCTTCATCAAGGCAAGTATCGCCTCTTGCGGCAGTCCAAGCAGCGCAGCGTGAGCCGCCAGCACTTCCCGCCGCCCGTCAGCTACAGAACTATGAGTGTCGGTTATGCCTGCAGCCACTTTTATAATTTTACCTAAATGGCCAAAAAGCAGCACAGCGTCAACACTTTTGGCGGCACAAGCACGTAACATATGGCCAATAAAATTGCTGGTGAGCAAAACCGCATCAGCTCTTACCGGAAGGCAACTCAGCGCATTTTTTCTGCCCATCTTTCCAGGCGTAAGCACCAATCGCCGCTCTCCCGCCGCCAAAGCTACGTCAATCTGAGGCACAAGTGACCGTTTGCAGGCATCTACAGACATAGGCTCAACCAGTCCGGTTGTACCGAGAATAGAAATCCCGCCAATAATTCCCAGTTCAGGATTGAGCGTGCGCCGGGCCAGTTGCTCGCCTCCAGGCACAGAAATGCTAATGGCAACGCCGCAGTTTAGGGGGAGCACAGCCTGAACATGGCTTAAAATCTGGCTGCGCGGTACTGGATTGATCGCCCACTGGCCGGGCGGGATTGCCAAACCGGGCTTTGTTACCCGCCCGACCCCCTCCCCTCCGGTCAAACAAATTCCCGGGGAGGATAGTCTGCGCGCTTCCGCCACCACCAATATTCCGTTTGTAATATCCGGGTCGTCGCCAGCATCTTTAATGACACCGGCTCGAGCTGTGTCGCCGTTTTTTTCCCGTAAAACAAGCGGCAGTGTGAGGGTAACTCCAGCCGGTATCTCCACCATCACAGACTCATCCATTTCTTTGTCGGCAAAAAGCAGGCTGACGGCTGCTTTAGCGGCCGCCGCCGCGCAGGTGCCGCTGCTAAAACCGGCTTTAAGTATGGTTCCATCAGGCTGTGGATAGCTTGGGAGCACCGTCTTCACCTCGTCTCCCCCTGTTTGTGCAGCAGTTTAAGCAAAAAATCGCAGTCCAAATGCCGGCGTACAGCGTCCGCTAATAAACAATACGAAGACTCTCGCTTCGCCCTGGCCGCAAGGCCAGGGCGTTTTGTTGGCAGCATGAATGCTTTCCTCACCCTGTTTAGATAGCCGTTGCGAAAAGCAACTGCATCAAAGAGTCCGTGCAGATAAGTTCCCATTACCCGCCCGTCCTCACTGCAGGCACCGTCTTCATAACAATTTCCATCATCTCCAATCAGGCGAGCAAACGGAGCAACTCCCTGACGAATGGACTGTCCAAAATGAATTTTGTAGCCTTCTAAGGCTTCTCTATGTCTCACCGTTTCCCCCGAAACACGCAAGATGGTTTTCTCCGGCAAAAAATCTGTCTCCAGCGGCAATAAACCAAGACCAGACACTGCTCCTCCCGCACCATCCACCCCATGTGGGTCACGGATTGCCTTCCCCAGCAGCTGGTATCCGCCGCAAATCCCAAGCACAAACGCACCGCCGGCGACCGCAGCGCCGATTGCTTCGTCTAAGCCTGTTTCTCTCAGCCAAGCTAAATCTGCTATTGTGTTCTTCGTTCCCGGCAAAATGATCAGCTGCGGCCTGCCCAACTCCCTCGTCGCCATTATATAACGCAGCCGCACACCTTCTTCTTCCTCAAGGATATGGAGATCACTAAAATTAGCGATGCGAGGCAGACGAATCACCGCCACGTCCAAGTCCCAGGTTTTTTTCGCAACTCCCTTAATCCCCAGGGAGTCTTCCGCCGGTAAGGACAGTCCGGAAAGATAGGGAATCACACCCACTAGGGGCAAACCTGTCAACTGAAAAAGACTGTCCAACCCCGGTTGGAGTCGCTCCAATTCACCGCGAAAGCGGTTAACCACCAAACCGCAAACCCGAGCACGCTCACTATCTGTAAGCAGGGCCAGCGTACCAACCACATAAGCAAACATCCCCCCCCGGTCAATATCACTTATCAGGAGAACCGGTGCATTTGCCGCCGCCGCCAGACCCATATTGACCAAATCAGCCGAACGCAGATTTACTTCCGCCGGGCTTCCAGCTCCTTCCAACACCACCAGATCATAGCGGCGTCGCAGCGTATTAAGCGCATCCAAAACTATTGGTAAGGCGGTTGCTTTATATGCCTGATATTCCTGGGCGGAAAAATCTCCCACCACCCGACCTCGCAGCACCACTTGCGAAACGGTGTCTGAAACCGGCTTTAACAAGAGCGGGTTCATTTCTACCGTAGGCTCAGTCCGGGCTGCTTCTGCCTGCATAACCTGTGCCCAGCTGATTTCCTCGCCGCGGGCAACTGCTACAGCATTAAGAGCCATATTTTGCCCCTTAAAAGGTGCCGTCGCGTAACCGAGGTCAGAAAAATATCGGCAAAGCGCAGCAACAAGCAGAGTTTTTCCCGCATCTGAGGATGTGCCCTGAACCATCAGCACTGCTCCCTTAGTCATGTTCTACCCACTTTCCGCGGACCAGGCAAAGAAAGCAGACGATAGATCGCAGACATATCCAAAGAACTTCGTACCGCATCCGCCAGCAAATCAAAGCGAGAACCTTTATCCTCAGGAGCGGAAGCCGCCATCTGCGGCCAGTTGCGCCGTGCTCTTAACATATTCAGCCAGCTGCGGCGAAAACCGGGACGCTCAAACAATCCGTGCAGATAAGTTCCCCAGACTGTGCCATCTGCTGACACAGCACCGTCATCCGTACCATTCTCCAATAAAAACGCCGGAAGGCTGCCAAAAGCACGTTCTGTCTGTCCCATATGGATTTCATAACCCTCCACTTCTTCAGTGAAAGCAAAAGGCAAACGAGCTGTAGCGTTCGTCCGCTTTACTCTTTTTTGCGCATAAAAACTGGTCTCTGTGGGGAGCAATCCAAGGCCGCTAAGCAATATTGGCTCTCCTCCGCCTTCGCCGCCGGTTAAATCAGCCAGCGATTGCCCCAACAGTTGGTACCCGCCGCAAATGCCTACAACTGGAACCCCGCAACCCGCAAGCTCGATAATCATCTGCGCCAAACCACTCTCTTGCAAAAAGCGCATCGCGAGGATGCTGTTTTTTGTCCCTGGCAGAATTACCGCGTCTATACCAACCAAATCTTGCGGTGTAGATCCGTAAAACAAAAAGACATCCTTTTCTCTGGCCAGTGCAGCAAAATCAGTGAAATTAGCGACATATGGCAAACGGATCACACAAACCCGCAACCGGTCAGTTTCATGCTCGACGATAGCGGAAGAACATTCTAACGCTACGCCATCTTCCTCACCTAAACCTGTCTCCGGCAAATATGGCACCACCCCCAGCACCGGCACACCTGTCTTTTCCTCTATAATTTTAAGCCCCGGCTCCAAAATGGCCCGTTCGCCGCGAAACTTGTTAAAGATAAACCCGGCTACCCTTTTTCTATCTTCCTCCGGCAAGAGCAGCATGGTTCCAACTGCTGCCGCCAGCGCTCCTCCGCGCTCTATGTCGCAGACCAACAAAACTGGCGCAGACGCCAGAGCGGCTGCTTTCATATTGGCCACGTCCTGATGCTGCAGATTAATTTCAGCCGGACTGCCGGCTCCTTCCAGCACAATAATTTCAAATTCACGGCGCAAAAAAGCCAACGATTCGCCGATAATTTGCAGACTAAAATTTAAGTATGCCTCCTGAGAACGAGTTTCATAATCAACGTTTCCGTAGTGCCGCCCCCTGACAATTACCTCCGCCTGTCCCACTCCTTTAGGTTTGACAAGAATTGGGTTTAAATGAACTGAAGCCTCGATCCCTGCTGCTTCCGCCTGCTCTCCCTGCGCTCGCCCAATTTCCCCACCGTCAGCAGTTACATAGGAATTAAGCGCCATATTCCAACTTTTAAACGGCGCCACCCGGTAGCCGTCTTGCATCAAGATACGACAAAGCGCCGCAACCAGCGCACTCTTGCCCACATGGGAGGCGGCACCTTGAACCATAATTGTGGTAGCCAGCTTTCTTTCATTTTTCGCTACCAAGCTTATCCCTCCCTTGACAGCTATCACAAATTGCTGTATTCTTTGAAGTATACCCCTCAGGGTATTTATTGGGAGGCAGATGAAAAATGAACACTTACGCAATCAATTCCGCCCGCTGTGACCGTGCGCCAGGCTGTCGCGTAAAGAAAGAATGTCCGGCTAACGCCGTAGTCCAATTAGACGGTAATTATTATATCGACATGAATACCTGCCGCGGTTGCGGGCTTTGCGTCAAAGCTTGTCCCAGGGGCGCCGTTGAAGAAAACAGTTCATAAGCTAGGCGGCATCTCTTAGCTTTTGCTCACACTAAAGAGTCTCTGCCAAAGCTCGGTAAAGCCGAGCTTTTTCAGTAATTATCACCGCACCACCCTGCTTGATTTCCGCCAACAATTCTTGCCCCTCTCCCTGAGTAAAGTCACGCTGCTGTTTGACATTTTCTTCCAGTAAATAGACTGCTTTGCCTTCTGCAAGCGCAGTAAGCGCCGCCCTTAAATTAAGCAAATTGCCGTGACCGATAGGGATTTCCGCCAACACAACCACGTTTGCTTGTTGGATCAGCCGGAGATTTTGCGTATGCTGCTCCGCTGTAATAGCAGAAAATGGCGCTTCCGCCACCAGCGGCAAATTCAATGAACGGGCGGCTTCCCAGTCGCTATCGCCCACATTCAGCACGCCAACAGACAGAATGTACCCGGCTTCGCGCAAATCACGCATCAATTCACCGGCGCTGCCGCCGCCCGCCAAGAGGTGGATACGGCTCTTTTTTTGTTGCGGCAGACTCGCGCGTTTACTTGGCAACAGGGCAACCGTTGGCGTCCCAAGCAGAGGATGCGGCGAAATAAGTACTGCTGTTTTGTAAACACGGGCTATATTCTCTGCCGTCAACACATCGGCAGGGGAACCGGCGGCAGCAATTCGCCCCTGCTCCAATAACACCAGTTCGTTACAGTAGTATGCAGCTAAATTAAGATCATGCAAGACTGTAACCACCGTAAGCCCCTCCGTCAGGCACAACCGCTTCACCAAATCCAGGATCTCCTGCTGATAACCGATATCCAAATGTGCGGTAGGCTCATCTAAAATCAATACCTTTGGCTGCTGTGCCAGCGCACGCGCAATCATCACCCGTTGCCGCTCTCCGCCGCTTAGCTCTGCGATTTTGCGCTGCCGCAGCTCAAGGCAACCGGTCAGTTCCAGAGCCTGACGGACAAGAGCATAATCTTGCAGCGTTTCCGCCTGGAAACGTCCCAGATAAGGAGTTCGACCCATCATCACAATCTCTTCCACGGAAAAGAGGTAACCGGCAAAAGTATCCTGCACTACGACAGCCATAACCTTGGCTAAATCATTTTGACTATAGCTATCTAGAGCACGTTCGCCCAGTTTCACCAGTCCCGACTCAGGACGAAGCACACGGGAAAGCAGCTTTAAGAGGGTGGTTTTCCCACTGCCGTTAGGCCCGATTATCCCGAAAAAATTCCCACTCTCCACGGTTAAGCTGATCTCCGTCAGCACTTTATGCTCCGCATAAGTAAAGCTAAGATTCTGAACCGCAATTTTCATTTTGTCCTCACAGGCGAATTTCTTTCTTCTTTTTGCGCAGCAAATAGATAAAGAAAGGAGCGCCAATAAATGCCGTAATGATTCCGACTGGTATTTCCTGCGGGGCCATAACCGTACGGGCGGCCACATCAGCCCAGACCATAAATATGCCGCCGACAAGAGCTGAAGCCGGCAAAAGCACCCTGTGGTCCGGCCCGCTCAGCATGCGAACTGCATGAGGGATAATTAAACCTACAAAACCGATCATGCCGCTGACAGAGACAGCGGCCGCCGTCAGCAAAGATGCAGTAACAAGAAGCAACTTCTTTGTAAAGTCTACGCGCACACCCAGATGCAGCGCTGCTTCTTCGCCCAAAAGCAATATATTTAACTCGCGGGCATAGGCAAAGAGCAGGCAAAAGCCCAGCAAAAGATACGGCATCACAAAACCGATCTCCGTCCATGAACGCATCATCAGCCCGCCGGAAAGCCAAAAAAATATTCCCTGCATGTTCTCTCCCGCAAAAACCATCAGCAGAGAAATCACTGCCGATAAGAAGCTCGACACGACAACTCCGGCCAGCAATAGCGTCGCCACCGGAATCTGTCCGCCGATTTTAGCCAGGTTGTAAACAAAGAAAATTGCCATTAACGCTCCGGTAAAAGCGAAAAGCGGAATCATATGGGGAAAATGCAAGCCGCTTAGCCGATTCAAAAAAATAGCGATGGTTGCGCCGGTGGCAGCTCCGCTCGACACACCAATAGTAAAAGGGTCTGCAAGAGGGTTGCGGAGCAAACCCTGGAAGGTGCTGCCCGCCAATGCCAAAGAAGCTCCAATTAACAGACCCAGTAAAACTCGTGGCAAGCGCAGACTCCAAACGATCGCCTCAGTATTGCGGCCTATGTCTCCGGTTTCAATCCAAGGCATCCCCAGTTGCGACAAAATAATGCGCAATGTTACGCCGGCGGGGATGGCTACCGCCCCGACGGCGGCAGCCAAGACGACAGTCAAAAACAGGGCTGCAAATAAGGCGGCAAACAGCGAGGTTTTCTGACTCCGTTTCATAGTTTACTCAAAAAATGCGCCGTAGAGTTCTTCCATGCCAAGCACAACCCGCGGGCCGGGACGGGAGACTAGGTCGCCGTTCACATCATAAATACGGCCATTCTTTACTGCCTGCAACCCCTGCCAGGATTCCCGCGCGAGCAGTCGTTCACGCATGGGAAAAGTGGCGATAATAACCTCCGGGTCCAGTTCAAAAAGTTTTTCTTCGGACATTTCAAAGTAGCCGCTGCCTAAACCGGCAGCAATATTTCGGCCTCCGGCACTGCTGATTAGATCCGCTAAAAATTCGCCCTCACCCACAGTAAACAGAGATTCGGTGTCGATCATCACAAAGACGCTGGGTCGGTCTGCTTCAGCGATGGCAGCCACTTTCTCCGTCATGGCTGCTCTGCCAGCCTGCAGTTCTGCCACAATCGCCTCTCCTTTGGCTGGCGAGCCGACTACTTCGGCTATTTTGGCAATTGACAACTCAATTTCATCTAGGTTTTGAGGATCGATAACGAGATAAGCTATCCCCGTACCTTCCAAAAAAGAAAGCGTTTCCGCCAGAGCATCACTGTTGCCGGTCACAATTAAATCCGGCTCCAGAGCCAGAATGCTCTCGGCATTAAGATTAAAGATGCCGCCAACTTTCGCTCGCTCCTGCGCTTCCTCCGGGTAGTAACACCAGTCGGTTACACCCACAACTCGTCCTCCCTCATCTAAGGCAAATAAGATTTCTGTCAGGCTCGGCATCAGCGAGACAATCCGCTCCGGCTTGGCAGACAAAGTTACTTCACGGCCAAGGTCATCTGTCACAGTTAACGGATAGCGTTCATTAACCGCCTCACCGTTCTGAGTTTCTTTTGGGGCAACATTGCCTGGCAGACAACCGGCAGCAAACAAGGTCACTACCAGCAACACCGCTGTACTTAATGCAATCAATCTGTTTTTTCTCATCATAGCAGCCTCCATTTCTTAACAAAAACAAAAAATCCCAGTTCTTTTCCCCTGGGAATGCACATAAAAAATGTACGTTTCCCTTGACCCGAGGGCACGATACTGCTGGTCACAGGCAGGTTTCCTGACTCCCGTTCAGAGCCTGCACGCCTTTGCCATGTTTAAAGATAGCAATTGCCGCAGGAGTTACGGTTACAGTGGCGGGACCGCTCAGGTTTTTCACCTGATTCCCTTTTACCCCATTCGGGCACCTGTTCCCATCGCATTTTTGTCTAGCTGAATTATACCAAATGATCTACTTGCAAGCAATCGTGAATTTAAGCCGAATTAAATCAAGCTGCTTAGAGTACATTTAATTACCTATAAATTTCTGGGTATAATATCTGCTGGTTTCTCTCGTTCCGGCAACCCCTACCCCTAAATGCTGAAACGTATCACGAAGTATCGCCCTGCGATGTCCTAAACTATTCATCCAGTCCATGACTGCTTCAGCTGCATCAGCTTGACCGGCAGCGATATTTTCCCCGGCTACTCGATGCCCGATACCGCCAGACTGTATCCTGTCGTGAGGACTACCAGTAGCAGGAGAGACATGTGAAAAAAAATTATTTCTGCTCATATCCATGCTATGAGCTGACGCCACCTGGCTTAAACTTTGGTGCCAATCAAGGAGGGGAAGACCAAATCGGTGACGGATTACATTAGTTAAATCAAATATCTGTAAAGCATAAATGTGATTGGTTCGGTCAATTGCAGAACCGACGGTGACAAATCTGGTCACCTCAGGCTCTTCAAAAAAGCTGTACCTGTAGCCATAGAGGCCGGACAATATCAGTGTCTCTAAATTTAATATGCGAATTGCCGTTAACGTATTTCCCTGGTGTATATCCATGTAAAAAATGTAGGCGGTATCTCCTTGGATATCTAAATAGCGATTCTTCGACACAGGATCTAATCTAAATGTTGCACCCTGCAGGGTAAAAGTGAGCTGACCTGCAAAAGAATATTGTTTTGTTAAATCTGACATTGAACTGCCTATTGTCAAACCATTAAACTGTAGACTTGGTGCGTTTGTAAAGAGGGCAACTACTCTGTTATTTTTGATGCCGACTTGAAGATAATTTGCGTAATCCTGATTATAAATCCACCAAACAAAACCTAAATCAATCTCATCCCTACGGGCAGGTTGTCCTAGCCGGGCTACTACATGAGCAGCAGAATCCCCTACTTTAATCCCGTAGACAGTATTCTTGAGCGCTAGCTGCTGCCTTGCTTCCTGTGGGCCAAAGTCTACCTCCTGCTGATTGATAAAAATCCAACCACTTGCTTGATCGTAAGTTACAGCAAAACCTAATGCCTCACCCACAAATCGCAGAGGCACAAAGCTCCTTCCAGCAACTATTTGTGGAGAAACATCCAAAAGCATTGATTGCCCATCAATAGATGCCGTGCTGCTGCCAATAATCATTGCCAACTTAGTCTGACCTTTATTAGCGGTAATCTTCTCCGAGTTCTCATCCCAGTGAACTTCTGCGCCCACGGCTTCAAAAATAGCTCTAAAAGGTACGAGTACCCGATTATTCGTCAGAAAGGGAGTTTGCTGAGTTATTAACTTCTGCCCATTGATAAAAATCAAATTCTCTCTTGCTTCAGCCTGAACACTTGCAGATAATACCAAGCATAAAAGCAACCATGCCAACAAAACTCTTACTCGATTCATAATGCACATCCTTAAGTCAACCAATTATTATCTTGCCTATCTTTGAACATGCTTTTTTAACTGGGCCACCTCTTTGCTTGTCAGATTCCGCCAACTGCCTGCCTGCATATCCGACAACGTAAGTGGGCCGAAACGCACCCTCTTGAGAGAGACGACCGGATGGCCTACTGCCTCGAACATGCGGCGGACCTGACGATTTCTGCCTTCCTTAATAGTTAATGAAACAACGGAGGTGGGCCGTCCGCCCTTAACAAGGCGGACGGTAGCAGGCGCCGTCATGCCATCAAGCAAATTTACGCCTTTGGCCAGCGTTGCCAGGGCTTGAGCGTCCGGCAGGTCCCGCACGCGAGCCAAATATTCTTTTTCCACGCCAAAAGACGGGTGGGTCAAGCGGTTAGCCATCTCACCGTTATTGGTCAGGAGCAAAACGCCGCTCGTGTCCATATCAAGGCGCCCCACAGGATAAACGCGAACCTTAACATCAGCCAGTAAATCTCTGATTGTGGGCCGTCCAAATTGGTCTTTAAGTGTGGTCACATAACCTACAGGTTTATAAAGCAAAAAATACTCGTGCCGGATAACCGTCTTTATCGGACGATTATCGACTTCCACCCGATCTGTTTCCGGTGAAATAATAACACCCATTGCTGTCACCGTCTCGCCATTCACTTTGACTCGACCGTCTTTAATTAATTGCTCACTGTTCCTGCGTGACGCTACCCCAGATTGGGATAAATATTTTTGCAGCCTCATTATCTACTCCTCTTAAAAATATCCCCTCTCCCTATCTACTCCTCTTAAAAATATCCCCTCTCCCTATCTACTCCTCTTAAAAATATCCCCTCTCCCTCTGGGAGAGGGTAAGGGTGAGGGTCAGGCTGAGGGTCAGACTGAGGGTCAGGTAAAGACAGAAAACATTATTCCCTGACTGCCAAAATCATTTCAACTTCCAGCGCCGCGTTCAGCGGCAATTCAGCAACCCCTACCGCGCTACGAGCATGATCTGTGTCAAAAAGTTTTCCCAGCAAGTCAGAGGCGCCGTTTAAGACATTTGCCTGCCTGCTAAAACCGGCATCACAGTTAATAAAACCGGTGACTTTGATTACACGCAAAAGATTATCCACTCCTCCAGCCACGCCGGCGGCGGCCGCAAGTCCATTCAGGGCGCAAATTCCGGCAGCTTGATAACCTTCTGCCTCGGTCAGTTCCTTGCCAACTTTTCCAACATAACGCAGAGAACCTCCCGACAGCGGCAACTGACCGGAGGTGAAGATCAATTGCCCAAAACGAACCGCCGGCACATACGCTCCCACCGGTTGCGCCACAGGCGGCAGTTCAAGACCTAATTCACGCAGCTTAACTAAAATTGACATCCTTTTACCTCCTGCCGTTTTACCTCATCATACAGGAAGCAAAGGAAGCTTGCAAGCACTAGCATCGCAGCTTCCCTAAACGATATATTTTCCTATGCTCTAAACAAGACGTCTTGCCTCCGTTGCTAGGGGGAGAGAGGTAAGCCCTCCGTTTTCCACTGCACAATACCACCGAGCACATTGTAAGCTTCTTTGAAGCCAAGTTCCTCCATGATCATCAAAGTTAAACTGCTCCGTCGCCCAGTCCGACAATAAACCAGATAAATTTTGTCTTTATCCAGCTGGCTAAGCAATTCCCGAAAATTTAATCCATAGTAATCCAGATTGACAGCGTTTTCAAGCCGTTCACCGGCAAACTCCTGCGGGGTACGTACATCAAGGACAACAAAGTTTGCCTCATCTTTTTTGCTTTGGAGTAATGCGGCTGCTTCACTCACAGTAATGTGTTCCAGTCTGCTCTCCGGCCTCGCTGAACTACGGCCATAATAACCGCTTAGCAATGACAGGCTTAGCATCAGTGCTCCCAGCGCCAAAAGTCCTAGCCCTTTCTTTTTCATATTCTCCCTTCCTTGCGCGCCGACATTTTACCTAACACAATTTCTGCCGGCTGACTTTGCCTCGTACATCTTCTTGTCTGCCCTATTTACCAGTGTATCAACCGTATCCCCGGAAGAATAGCTGGCGACGCCGAAACTGGCTGTTATCTTGCCTACTCCCGGGATCTCCATTTGGCTTAATTGCCTCCGCAGCGTTTCAGCCAAAACCATTGCTGCATTTCCGTCGCTTTCCGGCAAAAGCAACACAAATTCTTCCCCGCCCCAACGAGCGATGGTATCAATTTTACGGATTCTATTCAAAATCATTTCCGCCATGCTTTTCAAAACTAAGTCGCCGGCGTTATGCCCAAACAGGTCATTAACGTTTTTAAAGTGGTCGATGTCCAGCATAATCAAGGAAAAGCTGCAGCCAGAGCGCTTAACGCGCTCTATTTCCTCTTCCAGCTTTTGAGTAAAATAGCGGCGGTTATAGACATTTGTGAGGGTATCTGTAACAGCTAATAGCCACAGTTCTTCTTCGAGTGCCATTCGGTCAGTCTGGTCAATGACAAAAGCCACACATACTTTTTTTCCCCGGTAACAATGAAATTGCAGACGAATTTCAACAGGATAAAGGGAACCATCCTTGCGGCGGTGCAGCGAGTTGAAGAGTAACTGTTCATTCGAACCGCAAACTAGCGGTTCAAGCCGAGCTTTAAGACTTAGCAAATCAAGTTCAGCCTCTAGATCGAGCGGTGTCATGTTGCTCAACTCTTCCATGGTATAGCCCAGATTCTCACGGGCGCCTCGGTTAACTGCAAGAAATTTAAAAGTTTCCAGATAGAAAATATAAATTTCGATCAGTGAATTTTCGTTAATCTGCTGGTACATGTTTGCCAGAGAATTTACTTCATAGAGTTGCAGAGCCATTTCAACTATGGAAATCAGCACATTTTCGCCGGTTCCTCTCAGTACGTAACCGTAACTTGCAACCGAGCGAATTTTTTCTACCACCTCCATCTCGGTATGGGCAGACAAGAAAACAATCGGAATTTCTCTGCACTGCTGGAGCAGACGTGCCGCCTGCGCTCCATCTATTCCTGCCCCCATTTCTATATCCATCAAAATGAGACCGGGAGAAAGAATACCGCTGCAAACTTTTTCCACAGCTTCTTCGCCAGTCAGCGCAATATCAGCCTGATAACCGTATCTTCTCAGCGTATCTGCCGTTATTTGGGCAAGAAATTTACTGTCGTCTACAACAAGAATCTGCTTGTCTTTAACAGTTTTCACTGCTAATCAACCCCTAAATCAAATATTTTTAAATATATTCAGTCGCGGAGGCAAGTAATACCTCCTGAACAAAAATATTATTACAATCTCAACTTTCCCAGCCTAATAGTAAGTACAAACCTTTAAAAATCAAGAAGTTACGCGCACAATAACAACTTCTGCTTTAATGGTAGCGGTATCGTATTTAAAAATGCAGTCATTATTTGATTCGCCA
>Ga0208491_10052_pt1 | contig 45552 bp, 41 predicted proteins | sample SubbioCSW11_NovA_FD_184819 | JGI IMG/M metagenome (GOLD analysis project Ga0208491, IMG submission 184819) | Serpentinite rock and fluid subsurface biosphere microbial communities from McLaughlin Reserve, California, USA - CR11_CSW11_NovA (SPAdes) | ecosystem: Environmental > Terrestrial > Deep...
GCGGCGGCCACCGCAGCCCAAGCCCTTGCAAGGTTTTCCGTTTCAGCGCACAGTACGACCATGCACACGCTCTACGACTCCGACACCTTCGTGGTGGTCCACATCTTGGCGCAAGCCCCGTCCCTGCCGGCGGGGTTGCCCGGCGTGGCGCAGCTCGGCATTGAAGGCTTGGTTGCGACATCCGCGCCCGACACGGCCGCGCACCAAATGCCCCGGCACGGCTTCGAGATCGTGGACAAGCGCTCGGGCAAAGAGGTCTATCTGGACGGCTCTTGGGCCGAACTGTTCCAGCAGCAGATCCACGCCTGGCAGCGCAACACCCCGACCCAAGAGGAAGTGGAAGACACGCTGGAAGGCTACGCCACGCTGGCGCAGACCCCGGTGGCGGTGCACTGAGGGGCGCACGGAGCGCCCATCACCCTTTTAACGCCTGCGCCCACCCCCCAGCAGGCTGCCCAGCACGCCGCGCACCAGTTGGCGCCCGACGTGGCTGGCGGCAGCGCGCGCTGCCGTCTGGGCCATGGTTTGCAGCAGACCGTGGGTCTGACCGCCGCGTGGCCCGGTGCGCCCGAGCAAGGCATCTTGCAGCATGCCTGCCATGCCGCCCGAGCCGGCTGCGCTGGCTGGTGCGCGTGCCCCTGTGCTGGCAGCCTGGCCTCGCGTGCCGACTGCGGGCTCATTGGCCAGCGCAGCTTCGGCGTGCTGGCGCAACAGCTCGTAGGCGCTTTCACGGTCCAGCACCTGCTCATAGACCCCGGCCACCAGCGACTGCTGCATCAGCGTCTGGCGCTGCGCCGGCGTGATCGGGCCGAGCTGGCTGCCCGGTGGCAGCACGTAGGCGCGCGCGGTCTCGTGCGGCCGGCCCTTGGCGTCGAGCAGGCTCACCAGCGCCTCGCCCAGCGCCAGTTCGGTGATGGCAGCCTCGATGTCGAGCCCGGCCTTGGGGCGCATGGTCTGCGCCGTGGCGCGCACCGCTTTTTGGTCGCGCGGGGTGAAAGCGCGCAGCGCGTGTTGGATGCGGTTGCCCAACTGGCCCAGCACCGCATCGGGGATGTCGAGCGGGTTTTGCGTGACGAAATACACCCCCACGCCCTTGGAGCGCACCAGCCGCACCACCAGCTCGATGCGCTCGACCAGCACCTTGGGCGCGTCTTTGAACAACAGGTGCGCCTCGTCAAAAAAGAACACCAGCTTGGGCTTTTCGGGGTCGCCGATCTCGGGCAGTTGCTCGAACAACTCGGACAGCATCCAGAGCAAAAAGGTGGCGTAGAGGCGTGGCGCGTTCAACAGCCGATCGGCGGCCAAAATGTTGACCACGCCCTGCCCGCCCACGGTTTGCATGAAGTCGTTCAGGTCGAGCATGGGCTCGCCAAAGAACTGGTCGCCGCCCTGGCTCTCGATCTGCAGCAGACCGCGCTGGATCGCGCCAACGCTGGCGGCGCTGATGTTGCCGTATTCGGTGGTGTATTGGCGCGCGTTGTCGCCCAGGTGCTGCAGCATGGCGCGCAAGTCTTTGAGGTTGAGCAGCAGCAGGCCTTGGTCGTCAGCGATTTTGAACACCAGGTTGAGCACGCCGGCCTGGGTGTCGTTGAGGTCGAGCATGCGCGCCAGCAGCAGCGGCCCCATGTCCGACACGGTGGCGCGCACCGGGTGCCCCTGCTCGCCAAACACATCCCAGAGCGTGGTCGGGCAAGCCAGCGGCTCGGGCGCAGCCAAGTCGCGATCAGCCAGCACCTGCGCCAGCTTGGGGCCGATCTGGCCGCGCTGGCTGATGCCGCTCAGGTCGCCCTTGACGTCGGCCATGAACACCGGCACCCCCAAGCCCGAGAAACGCTCGGCCATGGTCTGCAAGGTCACGGTTTTGCCGGTGCCGGTGGCCCCGGTGATGAGGCCGTGGCGGTTCGCCAGCCCGGGCAGCAGCTGGCATTCGGTGGTGGCGTTGCGCGCGATCAACAGCGGTTCGGGCATGGCTTGGGACTCACAAAATTGAACTCACGCAGTGTAAGGGCTGGGCCAAGGGGCCAATGGTGGGCTGCGCTAACCCGCTGGGCGGGTCTAGACAAACAGACACTGTCACTTTACCAAAACAATCATTTGCTTTAGACTGCAGGCGTCGGAGCGAGGGCCGTACGTGGAACCTTTCAGGCTGCTGCAACCTTGCAGGCCCTATGCCGACAAATTTAGGTTGACCTTAAATCTAGGAGTACTTTCATGCACAAACACATCCGGTTTTGGCTTCTGCTGCTGGCCTCGCTCTGGTTTGCCGCCGGCGCGTGGGCGCAGAGCTACTACGTGGACATCACCAACCGCACCGGGTTCGTGATCACGCACATCTACATCAGCCCAGCCGATTCGAGCAGCTGGGAAGCAGACGTGCTGGGCAACAAGGTGCTGGCCCGGGATGCGACCCAGCGCGTCACGCTCAACGGCTACCGCAGCCCGATCTTCGACATCAAACTGGTCGATACCGACGGCGACACCTACACCTACTGGAAGGTCGATGTGTCCAAGCGCGACATCGTGGCGCGACCGGAACACCTCGATCGGCGCTAAACCACCGCCCGACTGGCACCGGGTGCTGGCGCTTTAGTTGACGATCTGGATCGACTTGACCCACATGTAGCGCCCGCGCAGCCCTTGGTCGATCTCGCCGTGCAGCTGCACCCGGGTTTCGGGGCTGACGCGGCGGCCTTGCCAGAGGGCAGACTCGATCTCGACCCGCATCTCGCCGCTGGCGTCGCGGAACAGGTAGTACTGCTCGCGCTGGTGCGCCACGATGTGGCCGCTGAGGGTGACATAGCTGCCCAGCCGCACCTGTTGCGCTTGCTGCACCGTGCTGGCGCTGACGCTCACGCTGGGGCCGGTGAACTGGGCTTGGGCCAGAGAAACGCCTGCAGCGAGCAGCGCGGCGGCGAGGATTTTGTGCATGGTGTGGCTTCCTTTATTCGATGGCCTTGACCATGTCTTCGACCACCTTTTTCGCGTCGCCAAACACCATCATGGTTTTGTCCATGTAGAACAGGTCGTTGTCGAGGCCGGCGTAGCCTGCGGCCATGGAGCGCTTGTTGACGATCACGGTCTTGGCCTTGTAGGCCTCGAGGATCGGCATGCCGTAGATGGCGCTGCCTTTTTGCAGCGCCGCCGGGTTCACCACGTCGTTGGCGCCCAAGATGATGGCCACGTCGGCCTGCCCGAACTCGCTGTTGATGTCCTCCATCTCGAATACTTGGTCGTAGGGCACTTCGGCCTCGGCCAGCAGCACGTTCATGTGGCCCGGCATGCGGCCGGCCACAGGGTGGATGGCGTACTTGACCGTGATGCCTTTGTCGGCCAGCTTGTGCGCCAGCTCTTTGACCGCGTGCTGCGCCCGCGCCACCGCCAGCCCGTAGCCGGGGACGATGATCACGGTCTCGGCGTTGCCCAAGATGAAGGCGGCGTCGTCGGCGCTGCCGCTCTTGACGCTGCGCTGCGCGGCACCGGCGGCCACTACGCCCTCTTCGCCGCCGAAGCCACCCAGAATGACGCTAAAGAAGCTGCGGTTCATGGCCTTGCACATGATGTAGCTCAGGATCGCGCCCGAGCTGCCCACCAACGAGCCGGCGATGATCAACATGCTGTTGTTGAGGCCAAAACCGATGCCCGCCGCCGCCCAGCCCGAGTAGCTGTTGAGCATGGAGACCACCACCGGCATGTCGGCGCCGCCAATGGGGATGATGATCAGCACCCCGATGACGAAGGCCAGCGCCGTGAGCACGATGAACGCGGTCCAGTTGCCGGTGGCGGCAAAATAGGCGCCCAGGGCGATGATCACCAGCCCGAGCACGAGGTTGAGCTTGTGCTGGCCGGCAAACACCACCGGCGCGCCCTGAAACAGGCGGAATTTGTATTTGCCGCTGAGCTTGCCGTAAGCGATCACCGAACCGCTGAAGGTGATGGCACCGATGGCTGAGCCCAAAAAGAGCTCGATCTTGTTGCCCAGGGGAATGGCCTCGCCGCGCTCGGCGATGCCAAAGGCCCAAGGCTCGGCCACGGCGGCGATGGCGATGAACACCGCCGCCAGCCCGACCATGCTGTGCATGAAGGCCACCAACTCGGGCATCTTGGTCATTTCGACCCGTTTGGCCAGATAGGTGCCAAAGCCGCCACCGACCACCATGCCGAGCAAAATCCACACCACGCCTTGGGTGGCGCTCACCCCCAGGTGCTGCGCCATGGTGAAAATCAAGCCAAAGGTGGTGAGGATGGCGATGCCCATGCCGGTCATGCCAAACACGCTGCCGCGCAGGGCCGACGTTGGGTGGCTCAGGCCCTTGAGGGCTTGGATCAGGCAGACCGAAGCCACCAAGTACAACAAAACGACCAGATCCATGCTCATTTGGCAGCCCCTTCAGCAGCAGATTTGCGCTCTTTTTTCTTGAACATCTCGAGCATGCGGCGCGTGACCAGAAAGCCGCCAAAGACGTTGACCGAGGCCAGCACCACCGCCAGCACGCCCATGGTTTTGCCCAGCGTGGTTTCGGTCAGGGCAGCAGCCAGCATGGCGCCGACGATGATGATGGCCGAGATCGCGTTGGTCAGGGCGATGAGCGGCGTGTGCAGCGCCGGCGTGACGTTCCAGATCACGTGGTAGCCGACGTAGATCGCCAGCACGAAGATGATGAAGTTAAAAACGATGGGTGAGATGGCTTCCATGGCGCGGGTTCCTCGTTGGGGGTGGGGTGTGGTGGGGCGCAGCGGCCTTAGGGCTTGCGCCGCACTTCGCCCTGATGCGTCATCAGGCAGGCGGCGACGATGTCGTCGTCCAGCGGCACTTGCACCGCGCTGGCGTCTTTGGGCAGCACCAGTTTGAGGAAGTCGAGCACGTTGCGCGCGTACAGCGCCGAGCTGTCGGCGGCCACCAGCGCGGGCAGGTTGGTCTCGCCGATCAGGAACACGCCGTGCTTTTGCACCGTGCGATCGGCCTCGGTCAGGGGGCAGTTGCCGCCCACGCCGTCGGGGCCTTTGCCGGCGGCCAGATCGACGATCACCGAGCCCGGCTTCATGCTGCGCACCATGTCTTCGGTGATCAGGGTGGGGGCGGCGCGGCCGGGGATCAGGGCGGTGGAAATCACCACGTCGGCCTGCGCCACGCGCTTGGCGACCTCGATCTTTTGGCGCTCGAGCCAGCTCGGGGGCATCGGCCGGGCGTAGCCGCCCACGCCTTCGGCGGCTTCTTTTTCTTCCGCAGTCTCGTAGGGCACATCGATGAACTTGGCGCCCAGCGATTCGACCTGTTCTTTGACGCTGGGGCGCACATCGGAGGCTTCGATCACCGCGCCCATGCGCTTGGCGGTGGCGATGGCCTGCAAGCCGGCCACCCCGACCCCGAGCACCACCAGCCGCGCGGCCTTGATGGTGCCAGCCGCCGTCATGAGCATGGGGAACAGGCGCTGGTACTGGTTGGCGGCCAGCATCACGGCCTTGTAGCCGGCGATGTTGGCTTGGCTCGAGAGCACGTCGAGGCTCTGGGCGCGCGTGGTGCGCGGCGCGGCCTCGAGGGCGAAGCTGGTCAGGCCGGCCTGCGCCAGCGCCGCCAAGCCGGCGGCATCGAAGGGGTTGAGCATGCCGACCAAGGTAGCGCCGGGGCGCATGTGGGCCAGCTCGGGCGCGCTGGGCGCGCGCACCTTGAGCACCAGCTCGGCCCCGAGGGCGCTGGCAGCAGCTACCACTTCGGCCCCGACCGCTTGGTAGGCGGCGTCGGGGGCGCTGGCAGCCACGCCGGCGCCGCTTTGCACGCGCACGCTATGACCCTGCGCCACCAGTTTTTTGACCGTTTCGGGCGTGGCAGCGACCCGCGTTTCGCCTGCCGCGCTTTCGGCCGGAACACCAATGTACATATGCAACTCCTGCAACTCAATTTGACTATCCGCGCTTGACCGTAGCTTACAGGCATTTTCAGCCCTTTTTGCGCGGGCGCTGTGCCGATGCAGCCTCAACTTGCGCAAGCGCGCAAGCGCGCAAGCGCGCGGGCGCAGGGTGCGCCCTGCGTTGCGCGTTGTGGCCCGATAATCGATCCGCACGAACCTGCGCTGGACTATGCGCCTGAGGGCGGCCGCCTTGAACGAACGCACGGGCGGCCGCCTCTAGACAGAAGAAATATACACCAGCCGGTATAAAGCCCGAACCCATGGCACTCAAATCGACCGTCTTCAAAGCCAGCCTGCACATCGCCGACATCGACCACGGCTACTACGCCGACCACGCCCTGACGCTGGCCCGGCACCCGAGCGAGACCGATGCGCGCCTGATGGCGCGGCTGGTGGCGCTGGTGCTCAACGCGCACCTGATCAAGGACTGGTGCGGCGGCGACGCCACGCTGGCCTTTGGCGCCGGTTTATCCGACCCGCAAGACCCAGACGTGCATTTGACAGACTTCACCGGCCGCAAGCGGCTGTGGGTGGAGGTGGGGCAACCCGAGGCCAAACCCCTGTCCAAGGCCTGCAGCCAAGCCGATGCGGTGCGCGTCTATGCCTATGGGCCGGCGGCCGAGGTCTGGTGGCAGGGGGCACAGGGCGCGCTGGCGCGGCTGGACAAACTGCAGGTTTGGCGCCTGCCCAGCACCGAGATGCAGGCGCTGGCCGCCTTGGCTGAACGCAGCATGGCCTTGCAAGCCACGCTGCACGATGGGGCGCTGACGCTCTCGAGCCCCAGCGCTACGGTGACGCTGGAGCCGCTGCGCTGGCAATAAGCCCCCCCTATCGGCCGACCCGGCCCAGCGGGTCCGTGATTGGGCCACCTAGGCCGGGCTTAGCCAGCGAGTAGGCCCGTGTTCAGGCCAACGCCAAGGCCAGCGCCGCCAAGGCCGCGGTTTCGCTGCGCAGCACCCGCGGCCCCAGGCTGACCGGGGCAAAGACGTGGGCCCGCAGAGCCTGCTCCTCGGCCGCCGCCAGCCCCCCTTCGGGCCCCAGCACCAGACACAGCGGCCGCGTGCGCGGCTGCACCTGCGCCAGCGCGGCCGGCCAAGGCTGGCTGCCAGAGGCCAGCGACAACACGGCGCGCCACGGTGCCGCCGCGTCGGACTCGGCACCCACAGCGCCATCCAAGGCCCCCAAGGCCTGCATCCACGGCAGCAGGGCTTGCACCGGGAGGATGGGCGGCACGTGGTTGGCGCCGCACTGCTCGCAGGCGCTCACTGCCACCGCCTGCCAGTGCGCCACTTTTTTGGCGGCGCGCTCGCCTTGCAGGCGCAGCACGCTGCGCTCGGTGTGCAGCGGCTGGATGCTGGCCACACCGAGCTCGGTGGCCTTTTCCACCAGCCAGTCCATGCGCTCGTTGGCTGGCATGCCGATGGCCAGGTGCACCGGCCGCAGCGGCGCGGGTGCGCCGGGGCGCAGCGCATGCACCTGCACCTGCACCCGGTTGCGTCCCATCTGCAGCACCTCGGCCACGGCCTCGCTGCCGTGCGCGCAGCCGCCAAAGAGGGTGAGCGCAGCGCCCGGCTGCAGGCGCAGCACCTGCACGTGGCGCGTGGCGGCGGCACCCAGCTCCAGCGTCTGGCCCGGGTGCAGCGGCTCGGGGTGGTGGATGCGCGGCATGGCGGGGCTAGGACTGGAGCTAGGACTGGGGCCGAGCGCCTTCAGACGCGGCCGTAGGCAAAACCGCTGGCCCCTTGCCAGCCTTCGACCTCGTCGATCAGGCGCAGCAGCGGCGTGAGCTCGCGGTAGCGCAGCGCCGTGGAGCGGATGTAGTGGATAAAGCGCGGGGCGTCGGCCAGGTACTTGGCTTTGCCGTCGCGCAAGGTGAGGCGCGCAAAAATGCCCGCTACCTTCAGGTGCCGCTGCAGCGCCATCCAATCCACCGCGCGGTAAAAAGCGCCGAAGTCGCTGCTCCAGCCGTCGAAGTCGAGCAGCCCGGCGCGGCGCGCCTGCTCCCAGTAGCGCACCGTCACGTCGAGCACCACTTCTTCGTCCCAGCTCAAAAAGGCGTCGCGCATCAGGCTGGCGATGTCGTAGGTCAGCGGGCCATAGACGGCGTCCTGGAAGTCGAGCACGCCCAAGCGGCGCTGCGCTTGGCTGGGCTCGAAACCGCCGTGGGGCAGCATGAGGTTGCGCGGCATGAAGTCGCGGTGCACAAAGCCCAGCGGGGCCGCGAGGTTGCGCTGCACGATCAGATCGAAGCTGTGCTGCAAGCTGGCCTGCTGCGCCGCGCTCAGTTCGAACGCCTTGTGGCGCCCCAGATACCAATCGGGGAACAGCTGCAGCTCGCGCCGCAGCAAGGCAGCGTCGTAGGCCGGCAGCAGCCCCGGCTGGCTGGCTTGCTGCCAGGCCAGCAAGGCGGCGAGCGCGTCTTTGAAGTAGGGCAAGGCGGCGTCGGGCTGGGCCGGGTCCAGCACCTCGAGCAAGGTCTGCGCGCCCAGGTCGCTCAGCAGCATGAAGCCCTGCTCGGGCTGCCACGCCAGCACCTCGGGCACGCGCACCCCGGCTTGGCGCAGCAAGGCCGCCACCTGCACGAAGGGCCGGCAGTCTTCGCGCTCGGGCGGCGCGTCCATGACGATGCAGCTGCCCCCCTGCAGGCGTTCGAGGCGCAGGTAGCGCCTGAAGCTGGCGTCGGCCGAGGCCAGGCGCAAGCTGGCGGGCACCAGGGCGTGCGCCGGCGCTTGCTCGGCCAGCCAGGCCTCGAAGGCGGCGGCGCGCGCCGGGTCGCTCCAGGTGACGGGCTCGGGCGCAATCGGGGCGGCAGGGTTCATGGGTGGAGCGGTCGGGCGCAGCGCTGGTGGATAATGGCCGTTGATTCTACGCAGCCGCATGGACCGTGCCTTTGGCCGTGCTGGCTGGCTGCTTGGCTCGGTGGCCACGCCACCTGATCGCTCCCCGATCGTTTTGTACCTCATGTCCTTGTTGCCGCGCCCCGCACAACTTCTGACCCCAGGCAGCCCCGTCCAGCGCGCCGCGCCCGCTTCGGTGCGTCTGCGCTTGAGTGCGCTGGCGCGCGCCAGCCTGCTGGCCTGCTGCGCACCGGCGCTGCTGGCGCAAGCGCACGCACAGGCGGCGGCGCAGGACGGCACTGCCACACAAGCTGCGGCTGCTCTGGCGCCTGCTGCCCCCCCTGCTGCGCCCAAACCCAGCGCTGCCGGCTCCGGCTCCATCACACTGCAGCCGAGCGAGCGCTTGCAAGATACGCTGCCCGCTGCGGCCTTATCCGAAGCGGCGCTGTTGCTCTCGGCCGAGCGCATGAGCGGGCAAGCCGGTCAAGAGGTGCAGCTCGAGGGCCAAGCCGAGTTGCGCCGCCACGACCTCGTGCTGCGCGCCGACACCCTGCGCTACGAATTGGCCACCGACACCGCCCACGCCCAAGGGCAGGTGCGCATCAATCGGCTAGGCGATGTGTTCGAGGGCCCGGCGCTGACGCTGCAACTCGACACGCGCCAAGGCCAGTTCGAATCGCCCCGCTTCAGTCTGTTGCGCCACGGCGGCTACGGCGAAGCGAGCCGGGTGGATTTTGAGGGGCCGGGCCGCACCGTGGCACACCAGGTGCGCTACAGCACCTGCCCGCGCCCGCGCACAGCCGACTGGGAGCCCGACTGGTACCTGAGCGCCCACCGGATCGTGTTCGACCAGCAGACCGATACCGGCACCGCCACCGGCGCGGTGCTCAATTTCAAAGGTCTGCCGATCTTGGCCGCGCCGTGGATCAGTTTTCCGCTCTCGGACCAGCGCAAATCGGGCTTTCTGGCCCCGACTTTCAACCTCGACAACGTCAGCGGCGTCGAGCTCACCCTGCCTTACTACTTCAACCTGGCCCCAAACCGCGACGCCACCCTGTTTCCGACCCTGATGAGCGAGCGCGGCATCGATTGGGCGGGCGAGTTTCGCTACCTCGAACCGCGTTACGCCGGCCAGGTGCGCGCCGCCTTCATGCCCGACGACCGCCTGCGCAACGCCGACCGCTGGGGCTTGTCGATGCAACACCAGCATTTGCTGCCTGTTTTGGGCGGGCTTGGCGCTCCCAGCCTGCGGCTGGACCTGAACCGCGTCAGCGACGACAACTACTGGCGCGACTTCCCCCGCACCGGCACCTCGCTCACCTCGCGCCTCCTGCGCAACGACATCGAACTGCTTGCCAACCGCGGCAACTGGGCCTTGCGCGCTGGCGCCTACACCTGGCAGACGCTGCAAGACCGCGACGCCCCCATCGAGGCTCCCTACGACCGCCTGCCGTCGCTGTCGGCCAGCTACCGCAGCGGCCCCTTTGGCTGGGCCGGGAGCGCGGGCTGGAGCGTGTCGCTGCTGACCGACGTGACGCAGTTTCGCACCGACCGCCAGCCGCTGATCGGCGCCTTCAACCAGCGCACCGACGTCAACGGCACGCGCTGGCTGGGCGTGCTCAACGTGGACAAAACCTGGCAGACCCCCGGCGCCTACCTGCGCCCGGCTTTGCAGCTGCACGCTCGACAATATCAGCTCGAACAGGCCGTGGGGCCGATGGGGGCACGCGAACGCAACCCGAGCGTGCTGGTGCCCACGGTCTCTGTCGATACCGGCTTGGTGCTGGAGCGCGACGCGGTCTATTTTGGTCGCGCGGTGCTGCAAACGCTGGAGCCGCGCCTGTTTGTGGCGCACACCCCGTACCGCCGCCAAGGCTATCTGCCGGTCTATGACAGCTCGGCCTTCGACTTCAACCTGAACTCGATTTTTTCGGCCAACCCCTTTAGCGGCCACGACCGCATCGCTGACCTGAGCGCCGTCACCCTGGGGGCCACCACGCGCCTGCTCGACCCGGCCACCGGGGCCGAATGGGCCAACCTGAGCGTGGCGCAGCGGCTGCGGCTGCGCGACCAAGAGGTGGTGCTGCCCGGGCAGCAAGCCATACGCGAGGAGCTGAGCGATGTGTTGTTTGCTGCCAACCTCAACTGGAGCCCGCAGTGGGCCTTCAACGGCACCCTGCAATACAACCCCGAACTGGGCCAGACCGAGCGCACCACCTTGGCTGCGCGCTACAGCCCGGGCGATTTCCGGGTTTTTAACGTCGCCTACCGCTTGCAGCGCGACACCAGCGAGCAGATCGACTTTAGCTGGCAGTGGCCTCTGAGCGATCTGCTGCGCGGCCCAGCGGTGGCCGCGCTCGGGCCAGGGCGCGGCTTGGGACCGGGACACTGGTTCAGCGTGGGGCGCGTCAATTACAGCTTCACCGAACGCCGCATCGTGGACCTGATCGCCGGTTTCGAGTACGATGCCGGATGCTGGATCGCCCGCATCGTGGTCGAGCGGCTGCAACAAAGCCGCACCCAGGCCAACCAGCGCATCCTGTTCCAGCTCGAGTTTGCTGGTTTTTCGCGCATCGGCTCCAACCCCCTGCAGGTGCTGCGCGACCACATCCCGCGCTACCAGTTCCTGCGTGAAGAGATCAACCCGCCCAGCCGCTTTCAGCGCCATGAATAAACACCCCTCCAGCCGCCGGGCCCGCCCCGCTCCCTTGGCCCTGTTGCTCTGGGCCACGTTGGCCTGCCTCTGGTCGCCCGCCCACGCCCAACTGCAAAGGCCGGCCCAAGCCGCCCCGGCGTTGCAAGCCGCCCCCGTTTCCGCCCCGCAAGCCGCACCCACTGCCCCCCGCCCAGCGCCGCTGCCCGCCGCCGCGCCGGCGCGCGAGCTCAACCGCATCGTGGCCTTGGTCAACTCGGAGCCGATCACCGAGCGCGAGCTGCGCCAGCGCATCGAACGGGTGCAGGCCACCCAAGCGGCCAACTTGCCGCCGCCGGCGCAACTCGAGGCCCAGGTGTTGGAGCTGCTGATCGTCGAGCGCACCCAGATCCAATGGGCGCGCCAGACGGGTATGCGCATCGACGCCGCCGCCTTGGCCGAAGCCGAAGCCACGGTGGCGCGGCAAAACGGTGTCACCGTGGCGCAACTGCACCAGCGCCTGCAAGCCGATGGCCTGAGCCTGAGCGGCTTTAGGGCCAACCTAGAAAACGAGCTGCTGCTGCTGCGCGTGCGCGAGCGCGAAGTGGCGGCGCGGGTGCGCATCAGCGAACTCGAGATCGACGCCTACCTGCGCCAGCACGGCGGTGCGGTGGCCTTGGCCCAGACGGCCCTGCACCTTGCCCAAATCGCCATCGCCGTGCCCGAGGGCGCCGACGCGGCCACGGTGGCCGAGCGCCAAGCGCTGGCCACCGGTTTGGCGCAGCGCGCCCGCGCCGGCGCCGACTTCGCCGCGCTGGCGCGCCAGTATTCCGAAGGCCCCGAGCGCGCCATGGGCGGCCAGATGGGCTTGCGCAGCGCCGACCGCTACCCCACGCTGTTCGTGGAAGCGGTGCTGGGCCAGCCGCGCGGCGCCGTGGTGGGGCCGCTGCGCAGCGGCGCCGGCTTTCACGTGCTGCAGGTGCTCGAGCAGCGCAACCTCAACCTGCCGCCCACGCACCAGGTGCAAACCCGCGCCCGCCACATTCTGCTGCGCCCGACCAACGCCGCCGAAGAAGCCGCTGCCGTACAGCGCCTCAACGAATGGCGCGCGCGCTTGGTGGCCGGCACGGCGCGCTTCGAGGAGCTGGCGCGCGAGCACAGCGCCGACGGCTCGGCCTCCGAGGGCGGCGACTTGGGCTGGGCCAGCCAAGGACAGTTCGTGACCGAATTTGAGCAAGTCATGAACCGGCTGGCACCGGGCGAGGTGTCGCAACCGCTGCGCTCGCGCTTTGGCCTGCACCTGATCGAGGTGGTGCAGCGGCGCGAGGTCGAGACCACGGCGCTGGAGCGGCGCAACTGGGTGCGCGCGCGGTTGCGCGAGCAGCGCAGCGATCAGGCCTACGAAGAGTGGGCGCGCGAACTGCGCAGCCGCGCTTTCGTCGAGCTGCGGCTCACCGAGCGCTAAGCGGCTGCAACCCCGGTGTCGCCGCGCAACCCCGCACACAGCCCATCGGCCAAGCTCGATGGCCACCGGGCGCGCAAGCGCTTTGGCCAGCATTTTTTGTCCGACTCAGCGATCATCGGCGCCTTGGTGGACGCGATTGCGCCCCGCCCCGGCCAGCTCATGGTGGAGATCGGGCCCGGCCTTGCGGCCCTGACGCAACCGCTGGTCGAGCGCCTGGGCAGCCTGACGGTGATCGAGCTCGACCGCGACCTCGCGCAGCGCCTGCGCGCGCACCCGCAGCTGCGCGTGATCGAGTCCGACGTGCTGCGGGTCGATTTTGCCGCCCTGCTGCCCACACCCGATCCCGGCCCCGCGCCGTGCGCTGTGGACGCACCGGAGGCCGCTCCAGCGCCGCGCTTGCGCATCGTCGGCAACCTGCCCTACAACCTCTCGAGCCCGATTCTGTTTCACCTGCTGCCTTGGGCGCAGTGGGTGCAAGACCAGCACTTCATGCTGCAAAAAGAGGTGATCGAGCGCATGGTGGCCGCCCCGTGCAGCGCCGACTACGGCCGCTTGAGCGTGGTGCTGCAATGGCGCTACGCGATGGCAAACGTGCTAGACGTGCCACCGCACAGCTTTACGCCGCCGCCGCGGGTGGACAGCGCGGTGGTGCGCATGGTGCCGCGGGCGCAGCCGGCGGCGCTGCACATGCCGACACTAGAAAACCTGGTGCGGGTGGCGTTTTCGCAACGGCGCAAGCTGCTGCGCCACAGCCTAGGGCGCTGGCTCGAGGAACAGGGCTACGGCGGGCGCTTTGACGTGCAGCGCCGGGCCGAAGAGGTGCCGGTGGCCGAATACGTGGCGCTGGCGCAGGCGCTGGGCACCGGTGCAACGCCAACCCCGGCGGCCCACCCCGCCACCGCCGCCACCTTGGGCGCTTAAGCCGCCGACAACCAATAGCCGGCGTTGAAGGGGCTGCTCATGCGCAGCGCCTGCGGGCTCACATCGACCAGTTTGTCGGTGAGCACCGGCTCGACCCCGGCCTGCAGGTCGGCCGCCTTGGGCGCACGGGCCACCGAGAACGAGTAAAAGCAGCGAAACGCCACCTTGCGCTCGCTCCAGTAGTCGGCCACGTCGCGGAAAATGTCGAGCAGCTGCTCGCGCGCCTCTTTGTCGAACTTGGGCCCGGTGGGGATGTGTTCGAGCACGACGATGAAGCCGGCTTGCGGGCCCGATTTGTGCAGGGCATCGGTGAGCTTGTCGTGCAGGGCGTCGAAGTTTTTGGTCGCCTGAGCCGGCAAGCTGGGGTGCTGACCGACGAGGTCGATCACGTCTTGCTTGGTCAGGGCAGCGGCCAAGTCGGCGTACAAAAAGCGGTGTCCGAGTTGCTCGGCCGCGGCTTGCAAGTCTTTGACCGTGTGGGCACGGATCGACTGCACGATGTTGGTTCGCACGTGACGAAGGGGGTTGTCCATCTCGGCGCAAGTCCAAAAAAATAGTAAAAAATCGAGGAAATCGAAACCGGCAACTGTTCGTGTGCGCTGGGCCTCACGCCTTGCTAAGCCACGCCATGGAACACCCAGCCACAGCCCGAGGCGGCATTGCGTCTGACGTAGCGACACGTGGCTAGAGACAGGGGGCTGTGCGCAACAAAAAACATGAACCGGCAGCTTGGGCAAGGTCTGCACCTGCCTACCCCACCCAAGCTGTGAAACGAAGTGGCGATTTTGCCTCAAGCCCCCCAAAAAAGCAAGCCCAATCCGCTGCGGCGCACCGGCATCACTCCGGTTCTGCGCCCGAGACGACGGCACGCGGCCCCACATTGGCCTCGGCCACGCACAGCGCCGTCATGTTGACGATGCGCCGCACCGTGGCGCTGGCGGTGAGCACGTGCACCGGCTTGGCCACCCCCAGCAGCATCGGCCCCACGGCGATGCCACCGCCGGCGGCGGTCTTGAGCAGGTTGTAGGCGATGTTGGCGGCATCCACGTTGGGCAGCACCAGCAGGTTGGCCTCGCCTTCGAGGGTGTTGCGCGGCATCAGGCGCGCCCGCGCCGCGGCGTCGAGCGCCACGTCGCCGTGCATTTCACCCTCGACCTCGAGCCAAGGCGCGTGCTCGCGCAGCAGCTCCAGCACGCGGCGCATCTTGAGCGCCGAGGGCTGATCCGACGAACCAAAGTTGGAATGCGACAGCAGCGCCGCCTTGGGCGTGACGCCAAAGCGCAGTATTTTGCGCGCCGCCATCTGGGTGATTTCGGCCAGTTGTTCGGCGCTCGGGTCGTAGTTGATGTGGGTGTCCACCATGAACACCTGGCGCCCGGGCAGCATGAGCGCGTTCATGGCCGCGTAGCAGCTGGCGTGGGGGCGCTTGCCGATCACCTGATCGATGTAGTTGAGGTGGATCTGCGGCGTGCCCCAAGTGCCACAGATCAGGCCGTCGGCGTCGCCGCGGCGCAGCAGCATGGCGCCGATCAGGGTCAGGCGGCGGCGCATCTCGATTTTGGCGATCTGCTCGGTCACGCCCCGGCGCTCTTGCAGGCGGTGGTAATCCTGCCACAGCTCGCGGTAGCGTGCGTCGTGCTCGATGTTCACGACATCGAAATCGCGCTCGACTTGCAGGCGCAACCCGAAGCGCTCGATGCGCTGCCCGATCACCGCCGGGCGCCCGATCAGCGTCGGGCGCGCCAGCCCCTCATCGATCAAAATCTGGCAGGCGCGCAGCACGCGCTCCTCTTCGCCCTCGGCAAAGGCGATGCGCTTGTGCTGCGCCTGCTTGGCGATAGCATAGACCGGCTTCATGATGGTGCCGGAGGCAAAGACGAAGCTCTGCAGCTTCTCGCGGTAGGCCTCGAGGTCGGCGATCGGGCGCTGTGCCACGCCCGAGCGCGCGGCCGCCTCGGCCACCGCCGGCGCGATCTTGATCATCAGGCGCGGATCAAAAGGCTTGGGGATCAGGTATTGCGGCCCAAAAGACAGCTGCTCGCCCACGTAGGCCGCCGCCACGACCTCGTTTTGTTCGGCCTCGGCCAGCTCGGCGATGGCGTGCACGGCGGCGATTTCCATTTCATCGGTGATGGTGCGCGCCCCGGCATCGAGCGCCCCACGAAAGATGTAGGGGAAGCACAGGACGTTGTTGACCTGATTCGGGTAGTCGCTGCGGCCGGTGGCCATGATGGCGTCGCCACGCACCGCGTGCACTTCGTCGGGCAAGATTTCGGGCGTGGGATTGGCCAAGGCAAAAATCAGCGGCCGCGCTGCCATGCAGCGCACCATGTCGGGCTTGAGCACACCCCCGGCCGACAGGCCCAGAAACACGTCGGCGCCATCGATCACCTGCGCCAGCGTGCGCAGCGGCGTGTCTTGCGCAAACTGCACCTTGTCGGGGTCCATGAGCTCGGTGCGGCCTTGGTGCACGACGCCGGCGAGGTCGGTGACCCAGATGTTGCTGCGCGGCAGCCCGAGCTTGACCAGCAGCCCCAGGCAGGCCAGCGCCGCCGCCCCGGCGCCCGAGGTCACGAGCTTGACCTGGTCGATGCGCTTGCCCACCACTTTGAGGCCGTTGAGCAGCGCGGCCCCGACCACGATCGCGGTGCCGTGCTGGTCGTCGTGAAACACCGGGATCTGCATGCGCTCGCGCAGGCGGCGCTCAATGTAGAAGCAGTCCGGGGCCTTGATGTCTTCGAGGTTGATGCCGCCAAAGGTGGGCTCGAGCGCGGCGATGATCTCGACCAAGCGGTCGGGGTCTTTTTCGTTGATTTCGAGGTCGAAGACGTCGATGTCGGCGAACTTTTTGAACAACACGCCCTTGCCTTCCATCACCGGCTTGGCCGCCAGTGGGCCGATGTCGCCCAGCCCCAGCACCGCCGTGCCGTTGGTGATGACAGCCACCAGGTTGCCGCGGCTGGTGTATTTGTAGGCGTTGACCGGGTCGGCGACGATCTCTTCGCACGGCGCCGCCACCCCGGGCGAGTAGGCCAGCGCCAGATCGTGCTGGTTGGTGAGCTGCTTGGTGGCGCGTATCGCGACCTTGCCCGGGGTCGGGAACTCGTGGTACTTGAGCGCGGCGCGCCGCAATTCGGCGCGTTGGTCATCGGAATGGGTGGACATGGTGCTGGCCTTCGTCTGGTCTAAGGGTCGACCGCTGGGGTGGGCGGCGCCAAAGCATTGTAGGCGCGAAGCCATGTCGATGCTGCCAGAGCGGGCCGCTTCCATTTAGCCATCAAGCTCAAGATGGCGCCGACGGCTGGGCGTGTCAGGCAGTCAAAATGTGCAGGGGCAGATCGTGGGCCGTGGCCAACTGCTCCAGCTGCACGCAGCTGCGCTGCGCCATGAAGGCGGCCACCGCCCGGTGCGCCTGTGCGCTGCCCCAGTCGGGCGCATCGGGCGTGCCCAAATCGGCTAGGCCGACCAAACGCGCCAAGGTGGCCGCGAAATGCGGCTCCAGCGCCGCCAGCGCCACCCGGCCGTCCAAGCAGGGGTAAATGCGGTACGTGGCCTGCCCACCGCCCAGCAGGGCACCGGCTGGCGTAAGGCCCCATTGCCGTGGCAAAGCCAGCCAGTGCGCGGCCTCGGTGAGCGAGACTTCGCGGTGCGCGCCGCTGCCGCTGCGCTGGCGCTGTGCCAGCACCTGCAGCACCGCCTCGCTGGCCAGCAGGGCCCCGGCCATGTCGGCCAGCAGGCTCACGGGCATCTCGAGCCCCGGCACCAGCCCGGCCTCGGCCTGGTAGCTCAGGTCGTGGCCGGGCTCGTCGGCGCGCGCACCCGCTGCCCCGACGATGGCCACCGTGCACAGCTTGGGGTAACGCGCCTGCATAGACTCGGCATCGAGGCCGAGGCGGCGCAAGGCTGCGGGCCTAAAAGATGTCAGCAGCACGTCCGAGCGCCCCAGCAGGGCGTGCAAGCGGCGCTGGCCGGCAGGGCTTTTGAGGTCGAGCGTGGTCTGCCAGATGCCGCGGCACAGCTGCTGCTGCGCCTGCGGGCTGTACTGCGCCATCGGGTCGCCGCTGGGCGGCAGCACCTGGGTGCAGCGCGCCCCCATGGCATGCAGGCGCTGCAAGGCCGCTGGACCGGGCAGATTCAGCGCCAGACTGAGCAGGCGCGTGCCTTGCAAGGCGTTGAGCTTGAGGCTGCCCGAGGCGCGACCCGAATTCATTGTGGCTCGTGGCCCGGCTTCCACTTGATGTTGCAGCCCAGACTGGGGCGCTGCTCGGCCGCAGGGGCGCGCCCAGCCAGCACGGCCTCGATGGCGGCGCGCAAATCCTGCCCCGTCACCGGCACGCCATTGCCGGGGCGGGCGTCGTCGAACTGACCGCGATAGACCAGCCGGTGCGCCGCGTCGTAGAGGAAAAAGTCGGGCGTGCAGGCGGCTTGGTAAGCCTGCGCCACCGCCTGCGTTTCATCGTAGAGGTAGGGAAAGGCAAAGCCGCTGCGCTGGGCCAGTTGCGCCATTTGGTCGGGCGCGTCGTCGGGGTAGCGCGTCACGTCGTTGGCGTTGATCGCCACCACCGCCAAGCCCTGGGCCTGGTAGTGGTTGAGCAGCCGCACCAGCTCGTCGAGGATGTGCAGCACGAAGGGGCAATGGTTGCAGGTAAACAGCACCAGCAGCGGCTGGCCGCTGAAGTCCGACCGCTGCACTGGGCGTCCGCTGAGCGGCTCGGGCAAAGAGAAATCGGGGGCGGCGCTGCCCAGCGCACGCATGGTCGAGGGGGTGCGGGCCATAGGTGTGTTGCCTCCAACGTGGCGAGGTGGTCTGACAAGGCGAGGCGAGCGTGGGCGCGCAAGACTGGCCCTGCGTGCGCCCCAGCGGCTGGCGCTCATTCTAAGCCCAGCCTTTTGCGTCGGCTCAGTTTGGGCCAGCGGTCATGGTTAATTTTCACCTTACTCGGCTATAAATTATTTATGACTTTACCTGAATCATCATCATCGGTCTAATGCGCAACTGCCCTGAGCAACAACTGAAAGTGACACCATGCCTGGCTTCGACTTACTCATCGCCAACCTGATTCAACCTATCATTCTGGCCTTCATTCTGGGGGCGATTGCGGGTTTTTTGCGCAGCGAGCTCGAGCTGCCCGCCGCCGTCATCAGCCTGCTGGCGATCTACCTGCTGTTTTCCATCGGCCTCGAGGGCGGGCGCGGGCTGGCGCAGGCCGACTTGGGCGGCCTCATGCCCCTGATCGGGCTGACGCTGCTCATGGTCGTGGCCATCCCGCTGCTGGTCTATTCGGTGACGCGGCTGCTGGGGCGCTTTGACATCAGCAACGCGGCGGCGCTGGCGGCGCACTACGGCTCGGTCTCGACCGCCACCTTTTTCTCCTCGCTTACCCTGGCCACTGCCATGGGCACCCCAGCCGCCGGCTACATGGTGGCGATGGTGGTGCTGATGGAGTTTGCCATCATCTTTTCGCTGCTGATCGCGCGCGTGGCCATGGCGCGCGAACTGGCGGCCAGCAATCGGGCCAGCCGCAACCAGATCCGCATCGGCGAACTGCTGCTCGACACCCTGCGCGGGCGTGGCATCATCCTGCTCGGCGGCGGTATGCTGATCGGCTTTCTCACCTCGGACGCGCAGTGGCAGCAGATCAAGCCCTTTTACGACGACCTGTTCCGCGGCATGTTGATGCTGTTCCTGCTCGAGATGGGCATGACGGCGGCGCGCCACATCCGCGCCTTTCGCGAAGTGGGCTGGTTCATGCTCGGCTTTGGCACCCTGATGCCGGTGGTCAACGGCATCGTCGGCGTGACGCTGGCGCAGTTGATCGGGCTGGACGTGGGCGGCTCCTTCGTCTTTGGCGCCCTGTGCGCCAGCGCCTCGTTCATCGACGCGCCCGCGGCCTGCCGCGCCTCGCTGCCCGAGGCCAACCCGGGCATCTACCTGACTTCGTCGTTGGGCATCACGCTGCCCTTCAACCTGCTGCTGGGTTTGCCGCTCTACTATAGCTACGCGCTCTGGCTGTACCGGGTTATTTGAGCATCGACGCATCAGCGCGCTGGATCTGCCCCTTTTGCCCTATCGGCCCAATCTGCCCCCCTTTTTCTGGAGACCCGCCATGAAACGCCAACTCGAACAAAAAAAGATGCTCATCCTGATCGCCGCCAAGCCCTTGCAGCGCATGGCGATCGAAACCTTGGCCCCGCGCGGCATCGGCGGCTACACCATCTCCACGGTCACCGGCTCCGGTACCTCGGGGCTCAACACCGGCACCCTGCCCAGCGACAGCAATGTGATGATCCATCATCATTCTGTCGGAGCGGCGCTTGGTCGGGGTGCTTGAAGACATCGACGCTCTGATGGAGCGCGGCTACCGCATCAAAGCGATCGTGCAAGACATCCAGATCCTGCCGCGCAAGGTGGCAGAGGCTCCGGCCAGCGCATAAAAAAACCCCGCTTTAAGGGCGGGGGTAGGTGGGCAGGGCTTGGTCCCTGCCAAATTGTGCCACCCCCTGCCATGCAGGCTTGGGGTGGCCTTGATGTTTAGCCGATCAGCGGCTTGAGCTCGCCTTTGTCGTAGCGCTTTTGCATCGCTTCCAGCGAGTAGATGGCGCCGATTTTGGACGCCATGCCGGCCGAGCCAAAGGCGCGGTAGCGGTCTTCGCAGATCGCTTGCATGGCTTTGGTGGCTTCTTTGAGGAATTTGCGCGGGTCGAAGTTTTTGCGATCGGCGGCCAAGTGGCGGCGGATGGCGCCGGTGCTGGCCATGCGCAAATCGGTGTCGATATTGACCTTGCGCACGCCGTTTTTGATGCCTTCGACGATTTCTTCCACCGGCACGCCGTAGGTCTGACCCATGTCGCCGCCGTGCTGGTTGATGACCGCCAGCCAGTCTTCGGGCACGCTCGAGCTGCCGTGCATCACCAAGTGCACGTTGGGGATGCGCTGGTGGATGGCTTTGACGCGGTCGATGCGCAGCACCTTGCCGGTGGGCTTGCTGCTGAACTTGTAGGCACCGTGGCTGGTGCCAATGGCGATGGCCAGCGCATCGACTTGGGTTTTTTGCACGAAGTCGGCGGCTTCGTCGGGGTCGGTGAGCAGCATCGAGTGGTCGAGCTCGCCCTCGGCGCCGTGGCCGTCTTCCTCGCCGGCTTTGCCGGTTTCGAGCGAGCCCAAGCAGCCCAGCTCGCCCTCAACCGAGACGCCGCAGGCGTGCGCGAGCTCGACCACTTTGCGCGTGACCTCGACGTTGTACTCGTAGCTGGCCGGGGTTTTGCCGTCTTCGCGCAGGCTGCCGTCCATCATCACCGAGCTAAAGCCCGACTGGATGGAGCGAAAGCACACGCCCGGCGTGGCGCCGTGGTCTTGGTGCATGCAGATCGGGATGTGCGGGTACATCTCGATGGCGGCGGCGATCAGGTGGCGCAAAAAGGGCTCGCCGGCGTAGGAGCGCGCGCCGGCCGAGCCTTGCAGAATCACCGGGCTGTTGACTGCGGCAGCGGCCTGCATGATGGCCTGCACCTGCTCGAGGTTGTTGACGTTGAAGGCGGGCAGACCGTAGCCGTGTTCGGCGGCGTGGTCCAGCAGTTGACGCAATGAAATCAGGGCCATGGAAAATCCTCTGGTTCGGGGCTGGGGGGGTGTAAAAGGGGAAGCTCGCAGAGGCTTGCAGCCTCTCAGGCACGCCGCGCCAGCACCTCGAAGGCCGGCAGCGTTTTGCCCTCGAGCACCTCGAGAAAGGCGCCGCCGCCGGTGGAGATGTAGCCGACTTGCGACTCGATGCCGTATTTGGCGATGGCCGCCAGCGTGTCGCCGCCACCAGCGATGCTGAAGGCCGGGCTGGCGGCGATGGCGCGCGCGATGGCTTCGGTGCCCTGGGCAAAGGCGTCGAACTCGAACACCCCCACCGGACCGTTCCAGACGATGGTGCCGGCGCGCTCGAGCATCGCCGCCAGCCGGGCGGCGGTTTCGGGGCCGATGTCGAGGATCAGGTCGTCGGCGGCCACGTCGGCCACGGCTTTGACGCAGGCCTCGGCGTCGGCGGCAAAGCGCTTGGCCACCACCACGTCGGTGGGGATCGGCACCTCGGCCCCGCGCGCCTTCATGGCTTGCATCACGCTGCGCGCTTGCTCCACCAGGTCCGGCTCGGCCAGGCTGTGGCCGATCGGCAGCCCGGCGGCGAGCATGAAGGTGTTGGCGATGCCGCCGCCCACGATCAGGCCATCAACCTTGTCGGACAGGCTTTGCAAAATGCTGAGCTTGGTGCTGACCTTGGAGCCGGCCACGATCGCCAGCAGCGGGCGCTTGGGGTTGGCCAGCGCCAAGCCGATGGCGTCCATTTCGGCCGCCAGCAGCGGGCCGGCGCAGGCCAGCGGCGCGGTCTCGGCGATGCCGTAGGTGCTGGCTTCGGCGCGGTGCGCGGTGCCAAAGGCGTCGTGGACGAAAATATCGCACAGGCGCCCGAGTTTGGCCGCCAGCTGCGGGCTGTTTTTCTTCTCGCCGGGGTTGAGGCGGCAGTTTTCCAGCAGCACCACCTGGCCCGGCTGCACTTCAAAGCCGCCATCGACCCAATCGGTGACCAGGGGCACCGGGCGGCCCAGCAGCTCGGCCATGCGCGCCGCCACCGGGGCCAGCGAGTCCACGGGGCGCCACACGCCTTCGCTTGGGCGCCCCAAGTGCGAAGTCACCATCACCGCCGCGCCGGCGTCGAGCGCCATGCGCACCGCCGGCATGCTGGCGCGCACGCGCGTGTCTTCGCTGATCTGGCCGTCCGGGGTGAGCGGCACGTTCAGGTCGGCGCGGATGAACACCCGCTTGCCCGTGGCCTGGCCACTGGCGCATACATCAGAAAAACGCAGGAAGTTCATCGCGCGCCCTTGGTTATTTGGCTGCCTGGGCAACCACGCGCGCCATGTCGAGGCACTTGCAGGAGTAGCCCCACTCGTTGTCGTACCACGCCACCACCTTGACGAAGGTGCTGTCGAGCGCAATGCCGGCATCGGCGTCAAACACGCTGGTGCAGCGCTCGCCGCGGAAGTCGCTCGCCACCACCTTGTCTTCGGTGTAGCCGAGCACGCCCTTGAGCGCGCCTTGGCTCTGGGCCTTCATTTCGGCGCAGATCTCGGCGTAGCTGGCCGGGTTGCTGAGCTCGACCGTGAGATCGACCACCGACACGTCGCTGGTGGGCACGCGAAACGCCATGCCGGTGAGCTTTCCCTTGATCGCCGGAATCACCACGCCCACCGCCTTGGCCGCGCCGGTGCTGCTGGGGATGATGTTCTCTAGGATGCCGCGGCCGCCGCGCCAGTCTTTGTTGCTGGGCGAATCGACGGTTTTCTGGGTGGCGGTGGCGGCGTGCACGGTGGTCATGAGGCCGCGCTTGATGCCCCACTTGTCGTTGAGCACCTTGGCCACCGGGGCCAGGCAGTTGGTGGTGCAGCTGGCGTTGCTGATGATGGCCTGACCGGCGTAGCTGTTGTGGTTGACGCCATAGACGAACATCGGCGTGTCGTCTTTGGACGGGGCCGACATGATGACCTTTTTGGCGCCAGCGTCGAGGTGCTTTTGCGCGCCCTCTTGGGTCAGGAACAGGCCGGTGGCTTCGATCACCACCTCGGCGCCGACTTCGCCCCATTTGAGGTTGGCCGGGTCTTTTTCGGCCGTCAGGCGGATGCGCTGGCCGTTGACGATCAGGTCCTTGCCCTCGACCGCCACCTCACCCTTGAAACGGCCGTGCACGCTGTCGTATTGCAGCATGTAGGCCAGGTACTCGGGCTCGAGCAAGTCGTTGATGGCAACGATTTGGATGTCTTTGAACTCGGCGATGGCGGCACGGAAAACCATGCGCCCGATGCGCCCGAAACCGTTGATGCCGACTTTGATGCTCATGATGGAATGTCTCCGGGGTTGAAAACAAAAATTGTAAGGCTTGCCCTGCGGCGCTCTGGTTTTTAAAACGCCGTGGGCAGCAAGGCGCTCACATCGACGATGACGCGATCGGGCGCGCTGGCGGCGATCGGCTGACCCATGTTGTAGCCGTAGGGCAGCACCCAGACCGCGATGCCGGCGTTGCGCGCCGTGGCCACGTCGATCGACGAGTCGCCGACGAACAGCGCACGCTCTGGCGCCACGCCAAACTGCTGCAAACAGGACTCGATGCCGGCCGGATTGGGTTTTCTAACCGCCAGCGTGTCGCCGCAGACGACGCGGTCAAAGGCCTGGTCCAGCTGATGCGCGGCCAGCACGGCTTGGGTGTAGCGCGCCTCTTTGTTGGTCACCAGCGCCAGCCGCACGCCGGCAGCGCGCAGCGCCGTGAGCGTGGCGCGCACCTGCGGGTAGAGCTGGCTGCGGCTGCCGCAACGGCGCAAATAGTGCTCGCCAAAGGCGGCCTCGATGGTCGCGAACTGCGCCGAGCCGCGCACCGCCTCGGCCGAGGCGTGGGTGGCTTGGGCCAAGGCTTGGATCAGCAGCTCGCGCGTGCCATGGCCGATCCAGTCGGTGATCTGCTGCTGGCTGGCCGGGGCGTGGCCAAATTGCAGCAGGGTGTCGTTGACGGCGTCGGCGATCTCGGGTACGGTTTCGATCAGCGTGCCGTCGAGGTCGAACAGGATCAGGTCGTAGGGGCGGTCGCCAAGGGGGGTGGTGTTCACGTCGTGCGGCAAGGGGTGTGCTGGGGGCTGGGCTGTAAGGGTTGGCTAGGGGGTGGGCTCTAAGAGTTCGAGCCAAAGTTTCAGACGCTGCGGCGCAGCAGGGCGCGCACCGCGTCGGCGGCGCGCTCGGGCGTGAGGCCAAAGTGGCGATACAGGTCTTTGGCCGGGGCCGATTCGCCATAGGTGGCGATGCCCAGCACCTTGCCGCTGCGGCCCACGTACTTGTGCCAAAAGTCGGGCTGCGCCGCCTCCAGCGCCAGCGCCGGCAGCCCCGGCGGCAGCACCTGGTCTTGGTAAGCTGGCGGCTGGCGGTCGAACACGTTGGTGCAAGGCATCGACACCACGCGCACGCGCACGCCCTCGGCGGCCAGCAGGGCTTGGGCCTGCAAGGCGATTTCGACTTCGGAACCGGTGGCCACGATCAGCGCCTGCGCAGCGGCCACTTCGGCCAGCACGTAGCCGCCTTGGCGGATGGCATCGGCCTGCGCCAGCGTGCTCACGCGCGGCAGGTTCTGGCGCGACAGGCACAGGGCCGCCGGGCCGTCGCGGCGCTCGATCGCGCAAGCCCAAGCCACGGCGGTCTCGAGACCGTCAGCCGGGCGCCAGACGTCGAGGTTCGGGATCAGGCGCAGGCTCGGCACGTGCTCGATCGACTGGTGCGTGGGGCCGTCTTCACCCAAGCCGATGCTGTCGTGGGTGAAGACGTGGATCACGCGCTGCTTCATCAGCGCCGCCATGCGGATGGCGTTGCGCGAGTAGTCGCTAAAAGTGAGGAAGGTGCCGCCGTAGGGCAGGTAGCCGCCGTGCAGGGCGATGCCGTTCATGATCGCGGCCATGCCGAACTCGCGCACGCCGTAGCTCAGGTGGTTGCCCCAGGTGTCGCGGCCGGCCTTGACGCAGCCCTTGAAATTGGTCAGGTTGGAGCCGGTGAGGTCGGCGCTGCCGCCAAAGAACTCGGGCAGCAGCGGCGCCAGCGCGTCGAGCGCGTTTTGGCTCGCTTTGCGCGTGGCGATGGCTTCGGGCTTGGCCGCGATGGCCTCCAGCAGCGCCGGCAGGCGGGCTTCAAAGTCGGGCGGCAGCTGGCCCGCCATGCGGCGCTCGAACTCGGCCGCCTGTTGCGGAAATTCGCGGCCATAGGCTTGCCAGCGCTGCTGCCATGCGGCCTCGGCTTGGGCGCCGGCGGCGCGCGCATCCCACGCGGCGGCGACGTCGGCCGGCACCACGAACGGGGCGTGCTCCCAGCCCAGCGCGGCGCGGGTGGCCGCGACTTCGGCCGCGCCCAAGGCGGCGCCGTGCACGTCGTGGGTGCCGGCTTTGTTGGGCGCGCCCTTGCCGATCACGGTCTGGCAGCAGATCAGGGTCGGCTTGCCGTCGGCGGCGGCGGATTGCTGTTTGGCTTGCCGCAGCGCCGCGTCCACCGCCGCCGGGTCGTGGCCATCGACGCGCGCGATCACGTTCCAGCCATAGGCCTCGAAGCGCTTGGGCGTGTCGTCGGTGAACCAGCCCTCGACGTGGCCGTCGATGCTGATGCCGTTGTCGTCGTAAAAGGCGATCAGCTTGGGCAGGCGCAGCGTGCCGGCGAGCGAACAGACTTCGTGGCTGATGCCCTCCATCAGGCAGCCGTCGCCCAAAAAGACGTAGGTGTGGTGATCGACCACGCGGTGGCCGGGGCGGTTGAATTCGGCCGCCAGCAGCTTTTCGGCCAGCGCCATGCCGACCGCGTTGGCCAAGCCCTGCCCCAGCGGGCCGGTGGTGGTCTCCACCCCCGGGGTGATGCCGACTTCGGGGTGCCCGGCGGTCTTGCTGTGCAGTTGGCGAAAGTTTTGCAGCTCGCTCAGCGGCAGGTCGTAGCCGCTCAGGTGCAGCAGCGCGTAGATCAGCATCGAACCGTGGCCGTTGGAGAGCACGAAGCGGTCGCGGTCGGGCCAGTGCGGGTTCGTGGGGTTGTGCTTGAGGTGGCGGTTCCAGAGCACTTCGGCGATCTCGGCCATGCCCATCGGGGCGCCGGGGTGGCCGCTCTTGGCTTTTTCCACGGCATCGACGGCCAACATGCGGATCGCGTTGGCCATCTGTCGGGCCAGTTCGGGGGTGGGGGTGTTCATGCGTAGGGTTTGAGGTCGGAATCGGTTTCAGGCCAGACCGAGCGCGCGTTTTTTGCGCTCCATCATGCGCCAGATGAAGGGCGTGAAGATGAGCTGCATCGTCAGTTCCATCTTGCCCCCGGGCACCACGATGGTGTTGGCGCGGCTCATCCACGACCCGTTGATCATACTCAGCAAATACTGGAAATCGATGCCCTTGGGCTGGGCAAAACGCACCACGCACACGCTTTCGTCGGCGGTGGGGATGTCGCGCGTGATGAACGGGTTCGAGGTGTCCACCACCGGCACGCGCTGGAAGTTGACGTGCGTGAGGCCAAACTGCTGCACGATGTAGTGCACGTAGTCGGGCATGCGGCGCAAAATCGTGTCCACCACCGCCTCTTGGCTGTAGCCGCGCTGGGTTTTGTCGCGGATCAGCTTCTGGATCCACTCGAGGTTGATGGTCGGCACCACGCCGATGAGCAAATCGGGGTAGCGTGCCACATCCACGCTCTCGGTCTTGACGGCGCCGTGCAGGCCCTCGTAGAACAGCAAGTCGGTGCCAGCGGGCAAGTCGGTCCACGGGGTGAAGGTGCCGGGCTCCAATCCGTAGGGCGCGGCCTCGAGCTCGTTGTGCAGGTACAGGCGGCTTTTGCCTTGGCCGCTGGCGGCGTAATCGCGAAACAGCGCCTCGAGCTGCTCAAACATATTGCCCTCGGCGCCAAAGTGGCTGAAGTGCCGGTTGCCGCTGGCTTCTTCCTCGGCCATGCGCTGCTTCATGGCCTTGCGCTCAAAGCGGTGGAAGCTGTCGCCCTCGATCACGGCGGCCTTGACGCCCTCGCGCCTAAAGATATTCTGAAAGGTGCGCGTGACGGTCGAGGTACCGGCACCCGACGAACCGGTGATGGCGATGATGGGGTGGCGTTCGGACATGGCGGGGTCTCCTAATGGGTATTTGGCTAAGGGCGGCTTGCGCCGCTGCGGGGCTTCAGTCTCTGAACAACGAGCGCGAAGCGAACAGCGGCTCGCCCTCTTTGGCCTGCGCGGGTTCGCGGTGGTAGCGCTCGATGCGCTCAACTTCGTTCTTGCTGCCAAACACCAAGCCAATGCGCTGGTGCAGCGAGGTCGGAACCACGTCCATCATGGGTTCGCGCCCGGTGCTGGCGCGGCCACCGGCTTGCTCCATGAGCATCCCGACCGGGTTGGCTTCGTAGAGCAGGCGCAGACGGCCCGGCTTGAGCGGGTCTTTGGTGTCGCGCGGGTACATGAACACGCCGCCGCGCATCAGGATGCGGTGCGCCTCGGCCACCATCGAAGCGATCCAGCGCATGTTGAAGTCTTTGCCGCGCACGCCCGTCTTGCCAGCTAGGCATTCATCGACGTAGCGCTTGACCGGCGCCTCCCAGAAGCGGCTGTTGATCACTTCTTTGGGCGCACGCAGCACTGAAAAGATGCTGCCCACCGAGACGTTGACGTCGATGTTGCTGGAGCCGTCGAGCGGGTCGAACACCAGCAGGTAGGGGCCGCGCGGGTACTGCGCCGGGATCTGGTGCGGCAAATCCATCTCCTCGGACGCCATGCCCGCCAAGTGGCCCGACCACTCGGTGCGCTGCAGGAACAATTCGTTGCTCAGCACGTCGAGCTTCTTTTGCGTTTCGCCCTGCACATTGACGCTGCCGCCGTCCTCGGGGGCGTGGTTGCCCATGGCCCCCCCGAGCTCGCCGTAGGCCACGGTGCGCGCAATCGCTTTGCAGGCCAAGGTCACGTCGAGGATGAGGGCGTTGAAGTCGCCGCTGGCCTGCGGGAAGCGGCGCCGCTCCTCGATCAGGAACTGGGTCAGCGTGGAGCGGTTGGTCTGGAGCATGGTTTGTCTCGCTGGTTTTTTATGAAAATGGCGCGGTGCGGGTGTGCGGCATCCGCTGTGGCTGGGCGCTGTGGGCGCATCAGCGCTTGGTTGCACCCGGCGGCTTAATCACGGGCCGTCGGCTGCCCCGTGCCGCCTCGCGCTCGCTCAGCCACTGGCGCAACTGCCCCAAATCGAGCTGGCTCAAGTCGGGCAGCACGCGCAGCGCGGTGCCAAAATCGTGCTGCGCGGTGTAGCTGCTGGGGGTGATGACGGTTGCCAGCCCCGCCGCCGTGGCCGACTGCAGGCCATTGGCCGAGTCCTCGAAGGCCACGCACTGCTCCGGGTCGAGGCGCATGTCGGCCAGCACCTTGAGATAGACCTGCGGGTGCGGTTTTTTGAGGGGCGCGTTGCTGGCGTCGCCGATGGCCAGAAAGTGGCTGCGCCAGTCTGGCCCGATGGCCGTGCGCAGCAGCGCCGCGATGTTCACCGGCGAGGTGGTGGTGGCGATCGCCAGCTGCAGGCCCTGGTTGAGCGCGGCCTGCATGAGCGTGAGCACGCCCGGGCGCAGCGCCACCGCGCCGGCGCTGATGGCTTGCTCGTAGCAAGCGGTTTTGATTTCGTGCAGCCGCGCCACGGTGTCGCGCACGGCGCCGCCATCGACCTCTTTCAGACCCGGCTGCACCATGCGCCAGTAGTGCAGCAGGCGCTCTTTGCCGCCCGAGACGTCGAGCAGTTGGGTGTAGAGCGGCACGTCCCAATGCCAGCCCAGCCCCTCTTGCGCGAAGGCGTGGTTGAACGCTGCGAGGTGCACGCTCTCGGTGTCGGCCAGGGTGCCATCGACGTCGAAGATCAGGGCATTGAGCATAGAAAGCGGCGTGCAAATTTAGGGGGAAACCGCAATGTAGTTTCAAAGCCAGATAAGGTAAATTTACGTTTTATTCACAACCGATTCAGGATAAGCTGAGTGAAAAACACCACCTTTCGCCAACTCAGGGTTTTCACTGAGGTCGCGCGCCACCTCAGTTTTGCCCGCGCCGCCGAAGCCCTGCACCTCACGCCGCCTGCCGTGACCATGCAAATCAAGGAGTTGGAAGACAACGTGGGGCTGCCGCTGTTCGAGCGCAGCGGCCGCAAGGTGTCGCTGACCACCGCCGGCGAGTACATGCTGGTCTATGCGCGCAAGATTTTGGCCACGCTCAAAGACGCCCAAGACGCCGCCGCGCGCCTCAAACGGGTCGAGGTTGGGCAGCTGACGATCGGCATGGTGGGCACGGCGCAGTATTTTTTGCCGCACCTGATCGGCCAGTTCCGGCTCGAACACGCGGGCGTGGAAACGCGGCTGGTGCTGGGCAACCACGACCAGCTGCTGCGCATGCTGCAAGGCGGTGAGGTGGACATCGCCATCATGGGCCAGCCGCCCAAAGAACTGGCCACGCGCACCGAACCCTTTGCCGCCAACCCGCTGGTGTTCGTGGCCTCGATCGATCACCCGCTGCTCAAAATCGGCCACCCCACGGCGCAAGCGCTGGAGCCCTATGGCTTCATCGTGCGCGAGCGCGGCTCGGGCACCCGGGCGGCGATGGAGAAGTTTTTGCAAAGCACCCGCTTGCAGCCGCGCGTGGTGATGGAGATGTCGAGCAACGAGGCCATCAAGCAGGCGGTGATGGCCGGCATGGGCTTGAGCTTTTTGTCGCTGCACACCATCGGGTTGGAACTGCAGCACGGCCTGATTGCCCGGCTCGAGGTGGAGGCCACGCCGGTGGTGCGGGCGTGGAATCTGGTGCACACCTTGTCGAAAGTGCTCTCGCCGGCGGCCGAGGCCTTTCGCTACTTCATCCTCGAGCGCGGCGAGGGTTTTTTGGCGGCGCGCTTCGGACAGTTGCTGCCCTTTAACCCACCCGCGAAATTCTGAGCATGTTGGTGCCGCCCGGGGTGCCCATGGGTTCGCCGCAGGTGATGGCATAGACGTCGCCGGCGGCGACGATACCGCGCGCCTTGAGGTGCTGCTCGGCTTGGGCCAGCGCGGTGTCGCGGTCGGTGCTGGAGTCCACCAGCATCGGGTGCACGTTGCGATAGACCGCCATGCGCCGCTGCGCCCGCAGGCGCGGCGTCAGGGCGTAGATGGGAATGTGCACCTTGTGGCGGCTCATCCAGAGCGCGGTCGAGCCCGATTCGGTCAGCGCCACGATCGCCTTGGCGCCTAGGTGCGAGGCGGTAAAGAGCGCGCCCATGGCGATCGACTGGTCGATGCGTGTGAAGGTTTTGCCGCTGAAGTCGGACTCGAGGTCGTGCCGGTCGGCGCGTTCGGCGGCCTCGCAGATCAGGGCCATTTCGCGCACCGTTTCGAGCGGGAACTTGCCGGCGGCGGTTTCGGCGCTGAGCATCACGGCGTCGGTGCCGTCGAGCACCGCGTTGGCCACGTCGCTCACTTCGGCGCGCGTGGGCATGGGGGCGTGGATCATGCTCTCCATCATTTGGGTGGCGGTGATGACGAAGCGGTCGTGCGTGTGCGCCAGCCTGATCATGCGCTTTTGCAGCGCCGGCACGGCCGCGTTGCCGACCTCGACCGCCAGATCGCCGCGCGCGACCATGATGCCGTCGCTGGCCAGCACGATGCTCTCCAGCACCGGGATGGCTTCGGCGCGCTCGATCTTGGCGATCAGGGCCGGCCGCGGGCCGTCTGGGTTGGCCAAGTGGCACAGCTGGCGCGCCAGCTCCATATCGGCCGCGTCTTTGGGGAAGCTCACGGCCACAAAATCGACCTGCAGCGCCATCGCCACCTTCAGGTCTTCCATGTCTTTGGCGGTGAGCGCCGGGGCGGTGAGGCCGCCGCCGCGCTTGTTGATGCCCTTGTGGTTGGAGAGCTCGCCGCCTTGCAGCACCTCGGTGTGCACCGCCGCGCCCTCGAGGCGCAGCACCTGCAGCACGATCAGGCCGTCATTGAGCAGCAGCACGTCGCCCACCTGCACCTCGTCGGGCAGGCTCTTGTAGTCGAGCCCCACGGCGGTTTCGTCGCCCGGCAGGCTGCGCGCGGCGTCGAGCACGAAGGGCTGGCCCGTTTGCAGCTGCACGCGCCCTTGGGCAAATTTGCCGACGCGGATTTTCGGCCCTTGCAGGTCGGCCATGATGCCCACCACCCGCCCGGCGCTTTGCGCCGCAGCGCGCACCATGGCTGCGCGCTGGCGGTGCTCGTCGGCGGTGCCGTGCGAGAAATTGAGCCGCACCACGTTCACGCCGGCCTCGATGATGGCTTGCAATATCTCGGGCGTGTTGGAAGCCGGCCCGAGGGTGGCGACGATCTTGGTGGCGCGTGGGGTCATGGGGGCTCCGGGCTGCTGCGGTGATGGATGAAACATTATTCCAGATCGTGAAGTGCGGCCCGTGACGGCGCCGCCCCTGCTTGGCCCTTGTGCCCTGCCAGCGCCTTCAATACTTCTGTGGCCCCGCTTAAGCATCGCCTGAGGCGGCGCCAGCGCTGTGGTCTCCGGCCCTCTCGGGGCTGCGGTGGGTGTACAGCCAGTCTTTGAAGGCCAGCGCCGCCGCCGACAGGCGCTTGCCCTGCGGATAGACCACGTACCAGCGCCGGATCAGCGGGAAACCCTGCACGTCGAGCTGCACCAGCTCGCCCAGCGCCAGTTCGGCGACCACCGTGTGCGCCGACAGCACCGCCAACCCCAAGCCACCGGCCACGGTCTGCTTGATGGCCTCGTTGCTGGCGAGTTCGAGCCGGGGTTTGATTGCAATCCCCTGGCTGGCAAAAAAGCGCTCGCTCGTCAGGCGCGTGCCCGATCCCGGTTCGCGCAGCACAAAGGGCAGGCCCTGCAGGCGCTGCGGGTCGATCTGGCGCTGGCCGGCCAAGGGGTGATCGGGTGGCGCCACCAGCACCAGCGGGTTGTCGGCCAAGGGCTCGCTCACCAGCGCCAGCTGCTCGGGCGGTTGGCCCATGATGGTCAGGTCGTCCAGGTTGTGCGCCAAGCGCTGCAGCAGCAGCTCGCGGTTGCCCACCTGCATGCTGACCTCGATACCAGGATGAACGGCGCAAAAACGCCCCAGCAGCTTGGGCACGGTGTATTTGACGGTGGTCAGGATCGCCAGCTTGATGCTGCCGCGCTCCACCCCTTGCAGGGCCGACAGGTCGGCGCTCAGGCGCTCCATGCGCGTTTCGATGTCGTGGCAGGCATCGGCCAGCGTGCGCCCGCTGGCGGTGAGAAAAATCTTTTTGCCGATCTGCTCGAACAAGGGCTGCCCCACGGTCTCGGACAGCTGCTTGACTTGCAGCGACAGCGTGGGCGGCGACAGGTGCAGCGCCTCGGCGGCACGGGCGAAGCTGGCGTGGCGCGCCACGGCGTGAAAGATACGCAGCTGGTGCAGGGTGAGGTGACGCAGATTCATGGCCGTGAGTTTACCTCAATAAAACATGACAGTCTGAACAATTTACTTGCATCAAACAAAAAAGGGGCCAACAATGCAAACCATTGGATCGGCACCCAACACAGCAAGGGTGCAGGTACTCGGCTCCACCCACCTTCAAACAGGAGCAAGCATGGCTGTCAAGTCTTACAGTGCCGGTGTCAAAGAATACCGTCAAACCTATTGGATGCCCGATTACATCCCGCTCGACACCGACCTGCTGGCGGCGTTCAAGATTACCGCACAGGCGGGGGTGGATCGCGAAGAGGCCGCAGCCGCGGTGGCAGCCGAATCGTCCACCGGCACCTGGACCACGGTTTGGACCGACTTGCTCACCGACCTCGACTACTACAAGGGCCGCGCCTACCGCATCGAAGACGTGCCCGGCGACGACAGCTGCTTCTACGCCTTCATCGCCTACCCGATCGACCTGTTTGAAGAGGGCTCGGTGGTCAACGTCTTCACCTCGCTGGTGGGCAACGTGTTCGGCTTCAAGGCCGTGCGTGCGCTGCGCCTCGAAGACGTGCGCTTCCCGATCGCCTACGTGAAAACCTGCGGCGGGCCACCGCACGGCATTCAGGTCGAGCGCGACATCTTGAACAAGTACGGGCGCCCGATGCTGGGTTGCACCATCAAGCCCAAACTCGGCTTGAGCGCCAAGAACTACGGCCGCGCCGTCTATGAGTGCCTGCGCGGCGGGCTCGATTTCACCAAGGACGACGAAAACGTCAACAGCCAACCGTTCATGCGCTGGCGCCAGCGCTTTGACTTTGTGCAAGAAGCCACGCTCAAAGCCGAGGCCGAGACCGGCGAGCGCAAGGGCCACTACCTCAACGTCACGGCACCGACGCCCGAGGAAATGTACAAGCGCGCCGAGTACGCCAAAGAGATCGGTGCGCCGATCATCATGCACGACTACATCACGGCCGGCTTTTGCGCCAACACCGGCTTGGCCAACTGGTGCCGCGAAAACGGCATGCTGCTGCACATTCACCGCGCCATGCACGCCGTGATCGACCGCAACCCGCACCACGGCATCCACTTTCGCGTGCTGACCAAGATTTTGCGCCTCTCGGGCGGCGACCACCTGCACACCGGCACCGTGGTCGGCAAGCTCGAGGGCGACCGCGAGGCCACGCTGGGCTGGATCGATCTGCTGCGCGAATCGTTTGTGCCCGAAAACCGCGCCCGCGGCATCTTCTTTGACCAAGACTGGGGCTCGATGCCGGGTGTGTTCGCAGTCGCCTCGGGCGGCATCCACGTCTGGCACATGCCGGCGCTGGTGAGCATTTTTGGCGACGATTCGGTGCTGCAGTTCGGTGGCGGCACGCTCGGCCACCCTTGGGGCAACGCCGCCGGCGCCCACGCCAACCGGGTGGCGCTCGAGGCCTGCGTGCAAGCGCGCAACGAAGGCCGGCAACTGGAAAAAGAGGGCAAAGAAATCCTCACCGCCGCCGCCGCCCACAGCCCCGAGCTGAAGATCGCGATGGAAACCTGGAAAGAGATCAAGTTCGAGTTCGACACCGTCGACAAGCTCGACGTGACCCACAAGTGATGCCCGCATCCACACCTTCCAGCAACCCCATCGAGCATTGACAGGAGCCCATCATGGCCGTACAAGCCTACCAACAAACCCAGCGCTACGAGACCTTTTCCTACCTGCCGCCGATGAAGCCCGAGCAGGTGCGGCGCCAGATCGCCTACGCCATTGCCCAAGGCTGGAACCCAGCGGTCGAGCACACCGAGCGCGGCACCGCCGCCACCAGCAGCTTTTGGTACATGTGGAAGCTGCCGCTGTTTGGCGAACAAAGCGTGGATGCGGTGTTGACCGAGGTCGAAGCCTGCCACCGCGAGTTTCCAAACCACGTGGTGCGCTTCGTGGCCTACGACAACTACTCGCAGAGCCAGGGCCTGGCCTTCGTGGTCTACCGCTGACACCGGCGGGCGCGCGGCAGCCGCTGTTGCGCCCACTTTTTTGTATCCACAAGCATCGCAAGGGCGGCGCGGTTTTGCTGCACGCCAGAAAGTATCGAGGGGTGTGCCATGGGGCCTAGCACTGTCAAATACGGCGACGTGACGCTTTCCGGGCGCGAACTGGCGCGCCTGCGCCGCCAAGCCATGGCCACGGCGGGCAAGACCGCGAGCCGCGCCAGCGCGCAGTCGCTGTTGGCTCAGGTTCAATCCGGCAACCGCATGGGTTTGGGTGGGGTCGTGCTGGCCGCTGCCCATGTGAGCCCGAGCCCGCAGATTGAACAGCCACGCGGCGATGCAGCCAGCGAATGCGCTTGCACCGGCGCCGCGGGCGGTTGCGGTTGCAGCACCGAAGCCCACAGCGCCGCCCCGTCCCCGCAGCGCAACCCCTACGCCGCCCCCACCGGCCGCACCTTGGCCCGGGCCCGGCGCCAAGCGTTGGCGGCGGTGGGCAAACCCGGCATCCAGCGCGTGGCCAACGCCACCCGCATCGCTGCCTCGATGCCGGATCGCGCCGATTGGCAGACCGCGCTCGAGCAAGGCGCCACCGGTCGCCAGTTGGCGATGCAAAAACGGCTGGTGGCCTCGCTCACCGGACGCACCGAAGCCAACAGCCATGCAGCCGCCGTGCGCCCCAGCGGGCGCACCCGGCCGGCGCTGCAAAAGGTCGAAGCCGGCCACACCCTGAGCGGGCAAGAAGTCACCGGCACCCAAGTCGAGCGCAGCGGCAAGGTCACCGGCCAAGAACCCGGCACCTGCCGCAACGTCACCGGCACCGAATACATCGGCCAAGAGCAGTTTGAAGCCTGGTGCGAAGCGCGGCCGCAGCCACGGCCGCCCAAAGTCGGGCAGTCGTTCACCGCGGTGCAACAGCAGACCGTGAGCGGCACCGCAGTCGATCCCAAACCGCTGGTCACCGGCAACCAGACCGGCGCCTGCCGCGGCATCACCGGCACGCAGTACCTGGCCGCCGAAACGCTGCAACTGTGCCAAGACGAGGGGCTGCGGGGCGGCCCGCACAAGGTCAGCGTGATGTCCAGCCGTGGCCAGCAGACCGTGACCGGCGTCACGCTGCACAGCGGTGGCAGCGTCACCGGTGGTGAAGCCGGCGCGCAGCGCCCGATCACCGGCACCCAGTACGCCCGCTCCAGCAGCGCCAAAACGCAAGTGCAGCCAGCCAGCTGGCGGCCGCAATCGCTCACCGGCGACCGGCCCGGCGTGGGCGGCGGCGGTGTCACGGGCGACGAACGCGGCGCCTGCGAGCCGGTGACTGGCACGGCCTACATCGGGCCCGACAACCAGCACGCCTCGTGCCGCATCGACGGCGCCTGGCTCACGCGCCACCCCGAGCTGGCCCTAGAGCAGGTGCCGGCAGCACCGCAGGGCTTTAGCATCGTGCCGCCGGCGCGCCAGCGCGCCCCCGAGCGCGAGCGCTCGGTCACCGGCGTGGCCAGCGGCAGCGGCGGCGCCAGCGAGCGCATCACCGGCCCCGGCTTCAAGGCCCAAGGCATGATCACCGGCACGCCCGAGTTCCGCCACGGCTCCAGCCCCCGTGCCACTGGGCGCCTGCTTGCCAGCGATCGCACGCCAGCCGCGCCGACCGCACCCGCCGCCCCGGCCACACCGCCTGCAACGGCCTCCAGCCAGATCTCGGGCGACGGGCGCCAGCAGGGCAGCCGCGTCACCGGCGACGCCTGGAGCGGCAACAGCCGCGTCTCGGGCACCGAAGGCGCTTGGTCCCAAGGACGCAACCCGACGCTGCGCGGCCAGCCGCGCGGCGTGGGCATGGATGCACGGGCAGCGCGCGAGCAGGTGCGCGAACAAGTGCGCCCCGAAATTCCGCCCAGCCCAGTCACCGGCTCCTCGGGCAGCACCGGGCGCGGCGCCACAGTCACGGTATCGGGCGGCGCGCGCGGCTGAGCGCTACTACCGCCTAGTCCACCTCGTTTGACCTTGAAGCGCCAACCATGAACACCCTGCAACGCCGTCTGGCCCTGAGCGCACGCGCCAGCAGCCACCCTGCGCCCAGCGCACGGGCAGGAACGTCGGCGCGCACCCGGTCGGCTGGTGCGCCGCTGGTCCCAGAGCGCCCACAACATGCGCTGGTGGATGCGGCGCTCAACGACTGCCTGCGCCACTACGAGCTGACGCTGCGCGGCCGCTTTGCTGCCGTCACCGATGTGTTGCGCACACTCTCCAATCTGCAGCACGAGCGCGACTTTGCGCAGCAGGCGCAAGCGCTGGCGCTCGAGCGGCTGGGCTTTGAGTTGCCCGCCGACTGGCTGGCCAGCGCCTGGGTGCAGGGTGTCGATATGTCGGCAATGTACGCACACTGCCTGTTTGCGACCATCGCCGCTTCGGTGGATCACGCCGGCATCGACCAAGCCTGCTGGCAGCCGCGCATGACGCTGCAGAGCGTGCACTGGCACGCCTTGGGTTTTCACACCATCGACATCAGCCCCTGCGCCGACGGCCGCTTGCAGGGCCTGCTGCCCTTTGTGCTGCGCACCGCGCCCGCGCCTTTCGTCTGGGTCAAGGCCTACGCCGGCGCGCTGTTTGACGTCGAGCACGACGTGGCCGACTGGACCCAGCGCGAGCTCGAGCGCCTCACCGGGGCCATCGAAGGCGGCGACCGGCTCGACTACCTCAAAGTCGCGGCCTACCACTACAGCAGCTCGGCCCCCTGTGACCAAGGTTGCGCCGCCCACGGCAGCCACGACGCCGCCGCTGTGGCTGCGGCGATCGAGCGCCTGCACGCGCTGCAAGTGGCGGTGGACAACACCTATGGCCACGGCGCGGCACCGCAGGTGCTGCTGCTGGGGGTCGATACCGATTGCGACGCGATCCGCATCCACCTGCCCGACGCCAGCGGCCAGTTGCGCGCCGAACGCTACCTCGACAGCGCGGCGCTGTACCGCGCCACGTTGGGCCTGAGCGCCGCTGCGGTGCAGCAGGCGCTGGAGGCGGCCGAGCGCGCCATCGCCGCCATCAACCTGAACGCCGCCCCCCTAGGCGAGGACTAAAATCATGCACGTCGACACCGCCGCCAAACGCCTGCTGTTCCACACCGTGCGCGTCGATACCGTGCTCGCCGACGGCAGCTTGGGCTCGGGCACCGCCTTTGTGATCGAGCACGCGCACGCGCGCGGCCGCAGCCGCTTCGTGGTCACGAATCGGCACCTGGTCGAGGGCGTGCAGCGCGGCGCGCTGGTGTTCACGCGCGCCCACAATGGCCAGCCGCTGATCGGGCAGCGCTTTCAGATCGACATCGAAGACTTCCCACAGGCCTGGTTTTGCCACCCGCAGCCCGAGGTCGATCTGGCGCTGGTGCCGCTGCGGCCCTTGCTCGAGGCCGCGCAGGCCCAAGGCGTGGAGCTGTACGTGCAGCCTATCGACAGCCGCACCATGCCCAACGCGGCGGACAGCGCCGCTTTCGATGCGCTCGAGGATGTGCTGTTTGTCGGCTACCCGAGCGGCGTCTGGGATCAGGTCAACGCGCTGCCGATTCTGCGCCGCGGCAGCACCGCCACGGCGCTGGCGCTGGACTTCGAGGGCCGGGCCGAATTTCTGATCGACGCCGCCGTCTATCCGGGCTCCAGCGGCTCGCCGGTGTTCGTGCGCCGCCGCCGCAGCGACGGCGCGCCCGACGACACCAGCCAGAGCGCGCCTTGGTTTGCCGGCGTGGTGGCGGCGGTGTTTTTTCGCGAAGAAGCCAGCCGCCTGGTGCCGGTGCCGGTACCGGCCAGCGTCGGCGGCACGGTGCTGGGCAGCGAGATGATCGACCTCGGGCTGGTGATCAAGGCCAGCGCGGTGCAAGAGCTGCTGGCGGCCTACCTAGGGCGCTGGCTGGACTGAGCGGCTGGCGAGGCAATCGGTCGTGCCCGCCTTGAGGCTCCAAAACAGCGATAAAACAGCGATACTCAGGCCCCATGATTCCGCTCGAACAAGCCGTGCGCGCCTCCAGCGTGTTGTCGGCCATCACGCAGCGCGTGGCGCAGTCGCAGCAGCTGCTGCGCTTGGTGCTGCCGCTGCTGCCGCCGCCGCTGCGCGATCAGGTGAGCGCCGGCCCGCTCGACGACGGCGTCTGGTGCCTGCTGGTCCACAACCCCGCCGTGGGCAGCAAGCTGCGTCAGCTCGCCCCGGCCTTGCTGCAGGCCTTGCAGGCCAGCGGGCAGCCGGTGAGCGCGCTGCGCTTCAAGGTGCGCAAGCCCGTGGCAGGCTGAGCTCGAACTCGGCCCCGGCGTGGGCGCTGTTGCGCGCGCGCAGCTGGCCGCCGTGTTCCTCCACGATGCCGTAACTGATCGACAGCCCCAGGCCCGTGCCCTGCCCAACCGGTTTGGTGGTGTAAAAAGGGTCGAAAATGCGCGGCAGGTGCTCGGGCGCAATGCCCGCCCCGGCGTCGAGCACGCACACCCGCACCCAGCTGGCGTCGGCGGTCGCGCGGATCTCTACCCAGCGGCGCTCGGGGGGCTGGGTGGCCACGGCGTAGCAGGCGTTTTGCAGCAGGTTCATCAGCACCTGCTGCAACTGGCCCGCGCTGCCACGCACCGGCAGCGCCGTGGCCGGGCGCTGCCAGCGCAGCTGCACCGGCTCCGCCTGCCCCTTTTGCACCCAGGCGATCGCCAGCTCGATCACCGCCGCCAGCTCCAGCGGCTGGTGCTCCTGCGGGTCCATGGCCGAAAAGCGCTTGAGCCCCTGCACGATGTCGGCGGTGCGCTGCGCGCCCTCGAGCGTGCCGGCGATCAGTTCGGGCAGGTCGTCGAGCAAGCGGTCGATGCGCAGGCGCTGGCGCAGCGCACTCAGCTCGGCTAGGTCGGCCAGATCGGCCAGATCGGCATTGGGCCGCTGCTGGTGCACCGCGCTCAAGTAGCTTTGCAAGCGGTTGCAGTATTTTTGCAGCGCGTGGGTGTTGCCGAGCACGAAACTGATGGGGTTGTTGAGCTCGTGCGCCACCCCGGCCACCAGCTGCCCGAGCGAGGCCATTTTTTCGGAATGCAACAGCTGTTGTTGCGCGCTCTTGAGCGCCGCGTGCGCCGCTTGCAACTCTTGGTAGGCGCGCTTGAGCTCGCCCGTGGGGCGCCCCACCCACACCGTGCCCAAACGGCGCCGCGCACCGCCGAAGCGCGGGGTGCAACTGGCATCGACCGATAGCGGCTGCCCATGGCGGTCGAGCAGGTTGAGCTCGATCTCCACCCCCTGCTGGGTGCTGCCTTGCATCGCCCGCTGCGCCCGCTCTTGGCTGCCTGCATCGGCCAGCAAGCGCGCCACCGGCTGGCCCACCAGCTCGGCTTCGCTGCGCCCCACCAGCTCGCACAAGGCGCGGTTGACCTGTTCGATGCGGCCGCTGCGGTCGCACACCACCAGCACGTCAGACATCGAGGCCATCACGCTGGCGATGAACTGCTGCTGCAACTCCAGTTCGGCGTTTTTTTGCTCCAGCTTGACCTCGTCGTCGATCAACTGGGTATAGACCTGCTCCATTTTCTGGATCACATCCAGCCAGGCGGATTCGTCCACGCCCTCGAGCGCACCGAGGCGCTCGAGGCTGCTGGCGGGCTCGGGCACAGCCCGGGCGGGCAAGGGTGGGCGCGCTGCCATGCGGGGCTCTGAAGGCTGGAGAGGCTGAATGGGAAGGGTGCTGGGTGTCGCCTTGTGGGCTGCGGCTTTTCAGTGTACCGTGCAGACCATGCAGGGGTCAAAGGAGCGCACCACGTGCTGCACCGCCACCGGCGTGTCTTCGCCGGCGCGCACCGGCGCCCCCACCAGCGCCTGTTCGAGCGCGCCCGGCACACCGGCGGCGTCGCGCGGGGCAAAGTTCCAGCTCGTGGGGGCCACGATCTGGTAGTTGGCGATGCGGCCCTGCTGCAGCACCACCCAGTGCCCTAGGCTGCCGCGCGCGGCCTCGGTCAGGCCCATGCCGCGCCCGGCATCGGGCAGCGGCGCCGGCACGCAGAAGGCCTCGCCGGGCTGTACGGCTTGCAGCCAGCGCTCCATCAGCGGCAAGACTTGCGCCAGCTCAAGGGCGCGCGCCAGCACCCGCGTCAGCACGCTGCACCCATGCAGCGCCACCGCCTCGCACACCAGCGGCTGCCCGGCCACCAGCTGTCGCGCCAGCGCCCCCGTCTCCACCACCTGGCCGGCCCAGCGCGGCGCCTTGTTCCAGGTGTAGGCATCGGCTTTGTCGGGGGCCGGGCGGGTCAGGCCGCTCCAGGGGTGCAGCGCCACCGCAGCGCCCTCAGCGCCCGCCGGGCCCGACTCGAGCCAGCTGCGGCTGGCGTCTTCGCTGATGGCCTCGGGCTGCAGCGCCAGCACCTGCGCGCCACCGGGCTGCTGCTGCCAGACCCCGGCCGGCAGCGTCAGCGTGCCGTCGGGCTGCGGGTAGGTGCCGTAGCTCAGGCAGCGCCCCGGGCCCGCCCCCAAGCCGGCCAGCCCGGTGTCACGCGCCAGCATGAGGAAAAAACGCAAATCGCCGGCCTCGGGCTGCGCGGCGTGCCAGCGCCACAGCGCGGCTAGGCTGTCGAGGTCGTTGACGCGCTCCAGCGTATCGGCAAACAGCTGCTGCTCCAAAAAGGCGCGCCATTCGCGCAATTTGGCCCGCAGCCGCACCCGCTCGGCGGCGTCGATGGCGCGCGTGCTGCCGCCGGGCTCGATCGATTGCGTGTGCGGCCACTTGCCGCCCAGCGTGCCCAGCAGGGTGAAGGCGCGCTGGCGCGCTGCCAGCGCCTGGCGGGTCTGCACCCCGTGCTCGGGCAAGTAGCGGCGCCGGGCTTCGCCGTGCCAAGGCCGGTCGGCGTACACCGGCCGGCAGAAGTCGGGCATAAAGAAGGCGTAAAAGTGCGTCAGGTGGTCGGCCAGGTTTTCGGTCGCCAGCATCAGGTTGATGGCGTGCTGGCCGTTGGGCGGCGGCCGCACCCCGGCCAGATCGGCCAAGGCACGCGCCCCAGCCACCGACTGCGACACCGAGCAGATGCCGCAGATGCGGGGCACGAACACCAGCGCATCGTGCGCCAGCTTGCCGTGCAAAATCTGCTCGAAGCCGCGGTACATGGGCGCGTTCACGTGCGCCGCACGCACCGCGCCGTCGGCCACGTCGAGCGTGACCTCGAGGTCGCCCTCGACGCGGTTGAAGGGCCCAACGATCAGGCGGCTCATGGGCGTGCGTTCATGGTGCGTTCATTTGAGTCGCGTGCGCCGCAGGGCGGGTTTTTGCAGCAGGTGGTCGGCTTCGGCGTTGTCGCGCACGCGCTTGGGCGTGGCGCTCTTGGAGAGCGCGGCCAGCGCGATGAACCAGGCCTTGGGCATGTCGGTCGGCAGCCCGATCGGGATGCCCGCCACCTTGGGCGTCTGGGCAAAGGCGTGGCCCGGCTCCTGGAAACCCGGCTCGGTGCAGGCGATGCAGGCGTAGCCGCCGCGGGTGCAGCTGCCCTCGCCGTTCCAGAGCCGGATGTTGCAGTCGGCGTGCACCTGGGTGCCCTTGCAGCCCATGTGCTCCATCATGCAACCCAAGTCAGACGGCTTGACGGCGCTGGCCTTGAACTCGTAGTACTCGTTGCGCGTGCAGCCGTGGTGCACCAGCTGGTCGGCATAAAAGCGCGGCCGCGCCAGCGCGTCGAGGTCGGCGGCAGCCAGGCTGTCGGCCGCCAGCGCCGCCAGCGTGTCGAGCACCCAGTTCGGGTGCGTCGGGCAGCCAGCGATGTTGATCACCGGCAGGCCGCTGGCGCTGCGAAATTCGGCGCCCAGCAGGCCACCGGGGCGCTCGTCTTCGTACTGCAGGCCGCAGGCGTCGGTCGGGTTCTCGCCCGCCGCAGTGACCCCGCCCCACGCGGCGCAACTGCCCACCGCCAGCACGTGCCGCGCCCGGGCGGCCAGACGGCGCACCCAATCGATCATCGGCACCCCGGTGCCCGCCAGCACATGGAAGCGCCCGGTGCCGTGCGGGCCGCGCAGCAGCGCGCCTTCGATGCACAGTGCATCGAGCGGCTGGCGGCCATCGGCGCAGCGCTGCAGCAGCTCCAGCACCTCGGCGCCGCTGGCCAGCGAGAGCGAGGGGTGCCAGAGCAGCTCGATGTCGGCGGCGCGCAGCTGGCCGTGCCAGTCGGGGGTGTCGGCGCACAGCAGCGACATGCTGCAGCCGCCACAGCCCCCGGCTTGCAACCAGAGCAGGTTCATGCGCCGGGCTCCAGCCCAAAGCGCTGGATTTTGCTGCGCAGGCCCACGCGCGACAGGCCCAGCTCTTGCGCTGCACGGGTTTTGTTCCAGCGCTGGCGCAGCAGCGTTTCGCGCAGCAGCATGGCCTCGATCACTTCGAGCCGCTGCGCCAAGGTGCCGCTGCTGGGCACCAGCGCCGCCAGCTGGGCCGCGGCGCTGCCGGTGCCGTGCCCTTGCAGCACGCGCGGCGAGAACACCTCGGGGGGCAGCCGCGCGCCGTCGTGCAGCGCCAGCGCGCGCGCGATCTCGTTGCGCAGCTCGCGGATGTTGCCCGGCCACGGGTAAGCCAGCAGGCAAGCCAGGGTGCCATCGGGCAGTTCGGGCACCGGGCGGCGCAGCTCGGCGGCCACTTGGTGCAGCAGCTGCTGCGCGATCGGCCCGATGTCGGCCATGCGCTCGCGCAGCGGCGGCATGGTGAGGGTGACCGCAGCCAGGCGGTAGTACAAGTCTTCGCGAAACAGCCCGTCGCGCACGCGCTGCTCGAGTTCGCGGTGCGTGGCAGCCAGCACGCGCACATCGACCGGCAGCGGCCGCGCCGCACCCACCGGCCGCACCTCGCCCTCTTGCAGCACGCGCAGCAGCTTGACCTGAAACGCGGCCGAGGTCTCGCCGATCTCGTCGAGCAGCACGGTACCGCCGTGGGCACGCTGAAACAGCCCGACGTGGTCTTCGTAAGCGCCGGTGAAGGCGCCGCGCTTGTGGCCAAAGAGCTCGGACTCCAGCAGCGTGTCGGTGATGGCGGCGCAGTTTTCGACCACGAACGGGCCGCTCGCGCGCGGCGAGGCGTAGTGGATGGCGCGCGCCAGCAGCTCCTTGCCGGTGCCCGATTCGCCCAGCACCAGCACCGGCAAATCGTAGCGCGCCACCTGCGCCGCCACGGCGCAGACGCCATCGAGCGGGCTGCCCGCTGCACGCACGATGCGCTCGAAGCCGTACACCTGCTGCACCTGCTGCTGGCGCTGGCTCACGCGCTGGCGCAGCGCCGGGGTGCTGGTGCGCAGCTCCAGATCCAGGCGCGCGGTCTGGCGCTGCAGGGCTTGCGCCTCCACGGCGTTGCGCACCGAGTCGAGCAGGTGCGCGGGCGCCCAGGGTTTGAGGATGTACTGGTAGATGCCGGCTTCGTTGATGCCGGCCACGATGTCGGCGCTCTCGGAATAGCCCGAGACGATGATGCGCACCACCTCGGGCCAGCGCTGGCGCACCTGCTTAAGGAAAGCCACGCCGCTGGTGCCGGGCATGCGCTGGTCGCACAGCAGCACCGCCACTGGCTCGCGCTCGAGCAAGGCGCTGGCCTGTTCGGCGCTGCCCGCGGTGAGCACGCGAAAGTCTTCCTCCAGGGTGCGCCGGATCGCTTCTTGCGAACGCAGTTCGTCATCGACCACCAGCACGGTGGGCTCGGAGTTGAGGGGCAAAGGGGGCGTGGTCAAAGCACTGGGCCGATCGGGAAACAAGGGTTGCGCGCTGGCCATTGTAGGCAAGCGCCAAACCAATGCTCGCAGCCGGGTCGTCGGCGGCGATCGCTTTGGCCTGCAGCTGCAGCTTGGGCTGCGAATCAGGCCTCAGAACCGGGCTTGAAATGCTGCACAATCCTTCGCATCCCACCCATCATCCCCCACCCTCAGAGAGGAGCACCCGCGCCATGGCATCCGTCAACAAAGTCATACTGGTCGGCAACTGCGGCCGCGACGCCGAGATCCGCTACCTGCCTTCGGGCCAAGCAGTGGCCAACGTCACCCTGGCCACCACCAGCCGGCGCAAAGACCGCACCAGCGGCGAAATGGTCGAAGACACCCAGTGGCACCGCATCACCTTCTACGAGCGGCTGGCCGAAATCGCCGGCGAGTACGTGAAAAAAGGCCGCCCGATCTACGTCGAAGGCCGCCTGAAATACGGCAAGTACACCGACCAGTCCGGCGTCGAGCGCAACACGGTCGACATCGTGGCCTCCGAGCTGCAGCTGCTGGGCGGCCGCGAAGGCATGGGCGCCCCCACCTCAGACGACGCTGGCGCCGCCCCGCGCGCTGCCGCCCCGGCAGCCAACCGGCCCGCCCCCAGCCGCCCCGCCGCCGCCAAACCCGCCGCCGCCTCGACCGACTTTGACGGCATGGAGGACGATATTCCATTTTAGGCAGTTTTTTGCTGTTTGCCTCCCGACTGCTACACCGCCGCCGACCTCGCTTCATGGTCCCCCGCGTGCTCGAACTCACCTACACCGCGCACGACCTGCAAGCTTGGGGCCAGAGCCTCGCCGCCTACGACCCGCGCCCGGCAGCCGACCAAGGCCACCCCTACACCTGGAACCGCGAGCGCCGCGCCGTGCTGCGCGCCGAGCTCGACGCCTACTTCGCCCGCCTCTACGGCCTCAGCCGCGACGAGCTGCGCTATATCCTCGACCCCAGAGACGTGCTGGGCGCCGACTACCCGAGCGAAACCTTCCGTGTGCTCAAAGAAGGCGAGCTGCGCGCCCACGCCGAGTACCGTACGCGGCGGCTGGTGCTGCAAGCGTGGGACCAGCAGAACAACCACTGACCACAGGGAGTGCCCATGGACTGGAACAAACTTCTGTCGATGAAGCGGCTGGGACGAACCGCCGGACCTGTCGATGCGCCACCGCCGAGAACCGAGTTCACTCGGGAC
>Ga0208491_10053_pt1 | contig 45090 bp, 33 predicted proteins | sample SubbioCSW11_NovA_FD_184819 | JGI IMG/M metagenome (GOLD analysis project Ga0208491, IMG submission 184819) | Serpentinite rock and fluid subsurface biosphere microbial communities from McLaughlin Reserve, California, USA - CR11_CSW11_NovA (SPAdes) | ecosystem: Environmental > Terrestrial > Deep...
TTGGGGCGGCCATGAAACACCAGCACGGCGGGCGCGGGCTCGATCCAGTCCATGCGGTAGCGCAAGTCCACCTTCCACGAAGCCGCCAGATTGGGGTGCAGCTTTTGCAGGCTGCCGCTCACCAGGCCGCTGTCGCGGATGAAGTCTTGGTCGCCCCAGCCTTTGGCGCCCGAATAGGCTGCGATATGGCCCTGCACATCGAGCAAAAAGTCTTCCAGAATCGAGCCAAAGTTGCCGTTGACCAGCATCAGGCTCGAGTTGTAGTCGTGGCCCTTGAAGCCGCGCAGCAGCCACAGCCCAGGCGGTGCGTCAACCAACGGGTTGCGCGTGATCACCACGTCGAGGTCGAGGTACAAAAAACAGCGCTCAGGCAAGGCAAAGATTTCGAGCTTGGAAAACCAGCCCGGCAAGTCGTGGCGCAGCGGCCGCAGCTCGATGCCCTCGGGCATACTGGGCAGGTCGCTCAGGCAGATCAGGCGCGCGCCGGGCGCATGGCGCCGCAACTGGCGCTGCAGCGCCTGCACCTGCGCCACGCCGTATTCGCCACCGCTCTTGCAGACGCAGACCACGGTGTCGCACAGGCGCCTGATCGGGTTTAGCGGGGTTGCAATCATGTTCAGGGCACCAGCGGCTTGGAATCTCAGGGAGTTGGGGGTGGGGTGTGCAGGCTTGGAGCAGGCCAAGATTGTGGTCGGGATTTTGGCACAAGGCCCGGCGGGTGCGGCATGAACAAGGCAGCCAGAAAGCTCAGGTCGATGCACAGACCGGCGCCAGGCAGCTGCCGCACAAGCTTCCACCCCTCAAAGGCATGAACCGACGGTGCTCTGTTGCAAGCGAGGGCGCCCGCTGCGGCTGATCACGATCTGCTGCGCCGGGCTCGAACTGGCGCCGGCACGGCAGACGGTGATGGTGCCGGCCTGAAAGGCGCCGCTGACCAATTCGGTATGCCCCTGAGGCATGTAGGAGACGTAGCGCATGACCGGGGTGTTGCCTCGCACCCGCACGCCTGGCGCGACCGCGGCCCAGACCTGCAGCACCGCTTCACTCGCATCGCGTTGTGCATTGTGGTTGGGGTCGGCAAACAGGATCCAGCCTTGCGACCAATCGCCAGCTGGCGCGCAGCCGCTGCCGTCTGGGCTGCGGCACAAAACCATGCGGCGACCTTGGCGGATGGCTTCGCTGCGCGTGAGCGCCAACGCAAGCCAAATGTCCCTGGCAGCCGTGCTTTGGCGCTGGTTGAGCACCATTTGCCCCAGCGCCGGAGCAGCCAGCGCCGCCAGAATAGCCAGCAACCCCAGCACCGCCAACAACTCGATCAACGTCACCCCCGCCCCAGCCGTGCGCATGCGCTTCATCTGCCCTCCCTTGTGTTTGGGGCCAGTGTAGGCCAGCGGGCAAGGCGGTGCAAGCCCCCACCAGGCTCATACCTCTTTTGCAGACTACAGCAGGGCGATCCTAGACACGCACCAGCGCATGGGCCGACACCGTCCGCGGCCTAGCTGGGAGCCACCTGGGCTCATCAAAAGCCGCGCGCCAAGTCCAGCGCCTCTTCGATGCGCTCGACCGGGTGCAGCGTCATGCCGGCCAGCGCCTTGTTTTGCGCCAGATCTGACTTTTTGGGCATGTTGGCCTTGGGCAACAGAGCGGCCGTAAAACCCAGCTTGGCCGCTTCGCGCAGCCGCTCCTGCCCGCGCGGCGCCGGGCGCACCTCGCCCGCCAGCCCGACCTCGCCAAACGCCAAAAAACCCTGCGGCAAGGCGCGGTTGCGCAGCGACGAGGCGATCGCCAGCAGCACCGCCAGATCGGCCGCCGGCTCGCTGATGCGCACCCCGCCCACGGCGTTGACGAACACGTCTTGATCGCTGCACGACACCCCGGCGTGGCGGTGCAGCACGGCCAGCAGCATCGCCAGGCGCTCGCGCTCCAGCCCCACGCTCAGGCGCCGCGGGCTCGGGCCGCCGCTGTCCACCAGCGCCTGAATCTCGACCAGCAGCGGCCGCGTACCCTCAAGTGTGACCAGCACGCAACTGCCGGGCACCGGCTGGCTGTGCTGGCTCAAAAAAATTGCGCTCGGGTTGCTCACGCCCTTGAGCCCGCGCTCGGTCATGGCAAAGACGCCGATCTCATTGACCGCGCCAAAGCGGTTTTTGATCGCCCGAATCAGGCGGTAGGGGCCGTGGCTGTCGCCCTCGAAATACAACACCGTATCGACCATGTGCTCGAGCACGCGCGGCCCGGCCAGCGTGCCCTCTTTGGTCACGTGCCCGACCAGCACGATGGCGCTGCCGCTGGCCTTGGCGGCGCGCGTCAGGTAGGCGGCGCACTCGCGCACCTGGGCCACCGAACCGGGCGCCGAGCTGAGCTGATCGGAGTACAGGGTCTGGATCGAGTCGATCACCGCCACCGCCGGGCGCTCGCGCGCCAGCGTGGCCAATATGGCCTCGAGCCCGATCTCGACCAGCACCGGCACGGGGCTGGCCGCCAGCCCAAGGCGGCGCGCGCGCAGGGCCACCTGGGCCGCGCTCTCTTCGCCGCTCACGTACAGCGTGGGCAGGCCTTGGCGTTGCATGGCGTCCAGCGCTTGCAGCAGCAGGGTCGATTTGCCGATGCCGGGGTCGCCACCGATCAGCACCACGCCCCCGGCGACGATGCCGCCACCGAGCACGCGGTCCAGCTCCTCTTGCCCAGTGGGGGTGCGCGCGACCTCGCTGGCCTCAATATCGCAGATCGGCGCCAGTTCGGCCGCCGCCACCAACCCGGTAGGCCCCGCGGCACTAAGCCGGTTTTTGCCCGCCGTTTGCGGCTCGGGCGCGGTTTCGAGCAGGCTGTTCCAAGCGCCGCAGTGCGGGCATTTGCCGAGCCAGCGCGGCGTCGTGCCGCCGCATTGCTGGCAGCTGTAGTGGGACTTGTCTTTGGCCATGGAGCGCAATGTAACAGCGCCGCGCACAGAGGATAATGCGCCGTCATGGCCGTCGTGATCCAAAACCCTCCCTTGTGGCGCCGGGCCTTGCCGCTGGTGCAGGGCTTCGATGTCCCGCTGCTGCTGGCCATTGCCCTCCTGAGCGCGCTCGGGCTGCTGGCCATGTATTCGGCCGCCTTCGAAATGCCGGGCCGCTTCGAGCTGCACGTGCGCAACCTGCTCATCGCCGCCGCCGCGCTGTTCGTGGTGGCGCAGATTCCGGCGCAGCGCTGGCTGGCGCTGGCAATGCCGCTGTACCTGGCCGGCCTGCTGCTGTTGCTGGCGGTGGAGTGGGTGGGAATCGAGCGCAATGGCGCGCAGCGCTGGCTCGACCTTGGCTTCATCGTCATGCAACCGAGCGAGATCATGAAGCTGGCCATGCCGATGATGCTGGCTTGGTGGTTTCACAAGCGCGAGGGCCAGTTGCAGTGGCCCGATTTTTTGGTGGCTGGTGTGATCGTGGCCATGCCCACGGCACTGATCATGAGCCAGCCCGACCTCGGCACCAGCCTGCTCATCGCCTCCTCGGGCCTGTTCGTGATCTACTTTGCGGGCTTGAGCTGGAAGCTGATCGTCCCGCCGGTGCTGCTGGGCTTGGCGGGCATCGTGACCCTGGTTGCGATGGAGCCGCACTGGTGCCAGCGCGGGGTGGACTGGGTGCTGCTGCAAGACTACCAGAAGGTGCGCGTCTGCACCCTGCTCAACCCCACCGCCGACCCGCTGGGCAGCGGCTTTCACATCATTCAGAGCATGATCGCCATCGGCTCGGGCGGGCTCTGGGGCCAAGGGCTGCTGCAAGGCACCCAGACCCAGCTCGACTTCGTGCTCGAGCGCACCACCGACTTCATTTTTGCCGCCTACGCCGAGGAATTTGGCTTTTTGGGTGTGCTGCTTCTGCTGGGAGCCTATTTTTATCTGGTCTGGCGCGGCCTCAAAATCGCCCTCGAAGCCCCGACCCTGTTCACCCGCCTGCTGGCTGGCGCGCTGACGCTGGTGCATTTTGTCTATGCCTTTGTGAACATCGGCATGGTGAGCGGCATTTTGCCGGTGGTCGGTCTGCCGCTGCCGTTCATGAGCTTTGGCGGCACGGCCATGCTCACGCTCGGGGCCAGCTTGGGGATTTTGCTCGCCATCGGGCGCTCCAAGCGGCTGCTGCAGTCCTAGACCTTACGCGAGCGCTGCACGGTCGCGCGCAAGTTCCTACAATGGGGCCCATGATCGCACGCGAACCCACCTTGGCCCGGCTGGCCACTGCCCACAGCCTGTTGCTCGAACCCTACGGGCTCGACGAAACCCATCTGCGCCGCACCCTGAGCCTGCTCATGGCCCCCGGGGTCGATGACGCCGACCTCTACTTCCAGTACACCCGCTCCGAGGGCTGGAGCCTCGAGGAAGGCATCGTCAAAAGCGGCAGCTTCAGCATCGACCAAGGCGTGGGCGTGCGCGCCGTGAGCGGCGACAAAACCGCCTTTGCCTACTCCGACGACCTGTCGTGGGCCGCCCTGCAAGACGCGGCGCAAAACGTGCGCAGCATCGGCGCCCAAGGCCAGCAGGGCCGCACCAAGGTGGGCGCGCGCAAGGTCGCCAAGGCGCGCTCGCTCTACCCCGAGCACGACCCGATCGCCAGCCTCGACAGCGCTGCCAAGGTGGCGCTGCTCGAGCGAGTCGAGGCGCTGGCCAAGGCGCACGACCCACGCATCGTGCAGGTCATGGCCAGCCTAGCCAGCGAGTACGACGTGGTGCTGGTGGCGCGCGCCGACGGCACCCTGGCCGCCGACGTGCGGCCGCTGGTGCGCCTGTCGCTGACCGTGATTGCCGAACAGGGCGGGCGGCGCGAATCGGGTTCCTCTGGCGGTGGCGGCCGCTTTGGGCTGGCGCGCTTTGACGAAGCGCAGATCGCGCAGTATGTGAGCGAGGCGGTGCAGTCGGCCCTGACCAACCTCGAGAGCCGCCCCGCCCCGGCGGGCGAGATGACGGTGGTGCTCGGCCCCGGCTGGCCAGGCGTGCTGCTGCACGAGGCCGTGGGGCACGGGCTCGAGGGTGATTTCAACCGCAAAGGCTCGAGCGCCTTTGCCGGCCGCATCGGCAAGCGCGTGGCGGCCAAGGGCGTGACCGTGCTCGACGACGGCACCCTAGCAGACCGGCGCGGCTCGCTCAACATCGACGACGAAGGCTGCGCCAGCCAGCGCAACGTGCTGATCGAAGACGGCATTTTGCGCGGCTACCTGCAAGACAGCCTGAACGCGCGCCTCATGGGCGTGGGCCCCACCGGCAACGCCCGGCGCGAGAGCTACGCCCACCTGCCCATGCCGCGCATGACCAACACCTACATGCTGGCCGGCGACAAAGAGCCGCAAGAAATCATCGCCAGCATCAAGCGCGGCCTGTACGCCAGCAACTTTGGCGGCGGCCAAGTCGATATCACCAGCGGCAAGTTCGTCTTTAGCGCCAGCCAAGCGTGGTGGGTCGAAGACGGCAAGCTGCAATACCCGGTCAAGGGCGCCACCCTGGTGGGCAGCGGCCCCGAGGCGCTGAAAAAAGTGAGCCTGATCGGCAACGACCTCGCGCTCGACAGCGGCGTAGGCACCTGCGGCAAAGAAGGCCAGAGCCTGCCGGTGGGCGTGGGCCAGCCGACGCTGCGCATCGACGGGCTGACGGTGGGCGGCACGGCCTGAGCCTGAGCCTGAGCGCAACACCAAAAAAAACCGCCCACCCCATGCAGGAGCAGGCGGCATCAAGGCGTGGGCTAGAGCCCACGCGCTTTCCCGAAGCTAAAGAATCAACGCCCAGGCGCCTCGGTGGCGGTGGGGTAGTTGAGCATGCGGCCAAACAGGGTGGCGTGCTTGAGGCGATAGACGTCCACGTTGTCGAAGCGCTGGCTGAAGCGGCTGTTGAGCAAGCCGGCGTTTAGGCCGGCGGCACGCGACAACACGCCGCCAAAGTAGTCGGCCGTGCCCGGCCAAGCGATGCCAAACTGCATCCGGTTGCCAAACTGATCCGGCTCGGTGACAAACATCGGCGACTGCCGGCCCTCGACGCCGTCAAGGAAGTTGTTGACCACCGCAGCGTCGGGGCCGGTGGCGCCCGCTGGGATGGCCGACGACGGGTTGGTGGCCACGGTGGCCACATTGTCGGGCGCGCGCCCGGCCGGCAGGATGTTGGTCGGGGGCGTGATGCCCGACACTTGGCCCGAAACCACCGTCATGCTGCCGGCGTCGCTGTCGGCAGCGGTGACGATCAGGGTACGCTCATTGCGGCGCAAAAAGTCTAGCGCTGCACCGATGGCGCGATCGGTGTCTTGCATGGCGTGCAACATGCCGATGGCGTTGGTGTTGTTGCCAAAGTTGTCGATCGACTCTTGCTCGGCCACGAGGAAGAAGCGGCGCTGCGCGGCTTGCGGGCGCTGCGCGGCGGCGCGGCTCAGGATGGTGATGGCGACCTCGGTCATCTCGGCAAAGGTGGGCGGGTTGAAGCCCGGCTCGGCGGCGTCGTGGTCGCCCCACAGCACCAGGCGGCTTTGCTTTTGCGGGCCCGCGCCGGTGGTGCCAGCCGCCATGCCCGCGCGCACGAAACCGCGGTTGATCAGGTCTTGCTCGTTGCGGTCGTTGAAGGTGTCTTGGAAGGCAAACAGGCCCAGCACGCGCGGGGCATAGCGCGGGTGGGCTTGCAGCGCTTGCTTGAGGCGCTCGAACTCGGCCCGGGTGCGCAGCACGATGAAATCGTCGCGCTGAGTCGGGTCGTTGCTCAGGTTGCCGCTGCCCATGGCGTTCCAGGCTGCGATCAGGTTGAGGTCGTCGGTGCGCAGGCTTTGGCGGCTGTTGACCGGGGCACGGCGCTCTTCGTTGACGTTGCGGTGCACGGTGGTGGTGCCCTGCGGCAGCGCGTCGGCCTCGCCACCGCCCATGATGACCCAAGGCGTGGTGTCGTTCATGCCGGGGCGGCCCAAAATCATCTGGCGCGTGATTTCCTGCCAGTTGTCGCGGTTGCCCACTTCGGCCAAGAAGGCGCCGGTGCCGGGCTCGCCGACGTGGCCGTCGTTGACCACCCCCACCGGGATGCCGGCGTTGGCGGCTTCGCGCATCACCGAGCCGCGAAAGCCCGACAGGCTGCGGATGGCGCGGTTGGTCGGCGGGTTGGCGTTGCCGTCGCCGTCCATGCCAAAGGAGCCAAAGGCATCAACCTTGTAGCCAAAGGCGTGCGTGGTGGCGCCAGCGTGCGAAGTGCCGTTGATCAGGTTGTGCATGTGGCCGCGATAGACCGCCATGTGGGGCAGGCGGTCTTTGTTGGAAATGCCGTCCAGACCGTGGAAGTACATGCGATGGGCATTCCAGTGGTTAAGCCCGGTGCCGTCGGGGTGAAAGAAGATCACGTTGCCGGTGGGCACCGCTTGCGTCATAGCAGCACGGCCTGGGTCGGCAGCCGGGGCGCGCGCCGCACTGGCCGCGCTCGCTGCAGCCACACCAGTGGCCAGCGCCAACACACAAGCGGCTGAAACCGCACGCAGATTCAAGTTAAACATCAATGCGCTCCTTGCGACACGATTTTTCGGGGGATGAAAAACGCACAAAACCCCGGCGCACCCGCAAGCAGCGCCGCATTGTTTTGCACCGTTTGGAGCGTAAAGCGAATTGATGAAAATTGCGTGACGCTTCAGCGTCAAAAGCGTGTCATGTGTCGGGGCAGATGGAGTGCTGGGCGCAATTGCTCATGGGGTTTTTTGTCCCAGGCGGCGCGCCTCGCTTTGCAACACCAAGCGGTCCACCCCAGACAGCGGCAGTTGCACCAGCAGCTCAAGCCGCTGGTGCAGTGCGTGCAGGGTCTGGCGGAAGGCCTCGCGTTGCTGCTCCACATCGCCTGCCGCCTTGGACGGATCCGGGTAGCTCCAGTGCGCTGTGGCGGGGTGCCCTGGCCAGACCGGGCACGACTCACCAGCAGCCATATCGCACACCGTGACCACCAAGTCCATCGCGGGCGCATCGGCGGCGCTGAACTCGGTCCAGCTCTTGCTGCGCAGCCCGTCGGTGGACACACTGGCCGCGCGCAGCACCTCGAGCGTCAGCGGGTGCGGCCGATGGTCAGCACGGGCTTGCGTGCCAGCCGAATAAGCCCGGAAACGATGCCCACCCAGATGGTTGAGCACCGCCTCGGCCATGATGGACCGCGCGGCGTTGTGGGTGCACAAAAACAGGACGTTGAGCGGCTTGATCATGGTCGTATCCCCTTGGCTGGTTGAGTGTGCTCGCCTAAGCCGCTCAAGTATAAAGACTGCGCCCTGAGCAAGGCCAGAATGGCTGTGCCAGAATGAAGCGGTTTCGTTCATTCAGGAGAGCAGCAATGCAAACCAACGTAGGCAGCGCAGATCGTATCGTGCGCGTGGTGGGTGGGGTGGCGCTGATCGCGCTGGCCGCCACGGGCACCGTGGGCGCTTGGGGCTACATCGGCGTCGTGCCGATCCTGACTGCGGCAGTGGGCTGGTGCCCGGCTTATCTGCCCTTTGGCATCAACACCTGCAAGACCCGGGATTGATCGCCGGCGGGCGCTGGCAACAATGCAGCCAGCTCCTGAAAGCAAAAAGCCCAGCTAAGAAACTGGGCTGAGTGCTCGACTTATTTGGCTCCCCGACCTGGGCTCGAACCAGGGACCTACGGATTAACAGTCCGCTTCAGGGGGCATTGACGCCCCTTGACACTCATTGATTTATTCATATAAAATCAAGCCATTACGAAACATGGCCTGGTTTTGAGATTGATCGGAATGGGCCTTTTTTCGGAAAAAAGTCTTACAAATCCCCTTACATTTTTTTGTAAGGCCCGCCCAGCAAGGAGCCGCGCCGCCATGCCGAAAATCGCCTTCACTGCCGCCCGCCTGCAAGGCTTTACCTGCCCGCCAGACCGCGCCCAAGCTTTCCTCTGGGATGCCACCGTGCGAGGGCTGGGGTTGCGCGTCACCGCCGCCAAGGGTGCCGCCTACGTGTTCCAGAGCGTTTACGAAGGCGCTGACGTGCGCATCACCATCGGCACACGGGAGGCGTGGAGCATCCGCGACGCCCAAGAGCGCGCCCGCGAGTTGCAGCGCCTGATTGACCAAGGCATTGACCCACGAGAACAAAAGCGCGAGCGCCGCCAACAAAAGGCCGCTGCCGAGGCCGCCGCCGCCGTGCAGGCCGTCACCGTGGGCGAGGCATGGGCCGACTACTGCGCCGAGCGTGCGCCGCATTGGGGCGAGCGCCACCGCGCCGACCACCAGCTACTGAGCAAGGCCGGTGGCGAACCCGTCAAGCGCGGCATCAAGCCCAGCCGCCCAGGTGTCAAACCCGTAACCGTATCTGGGCCGCTCTACCCGCTGCTGGCGCTGAAGCTGTCCGACCTCACGCCCGAGCGCGTGACCGCATGGGCCGCCAAGGAGGCCAAGACCCGCCCAACCCGCGCCCGGCTGGCGTGGCGCTGCCTGAAGGTGTTTCTCAACTGGTGCGCCGCCAGCCCGGCCTATCAAGCCGCCACAGGCAACACCAACCCGGCGGCGAACCGCAAGGCCCGCGATGCGCTGGGCCGCCCCAACGTCAAGGCCGACGTGCTGCTGCGCGAGCAACTGCCTGCCTGGTTTGCCGCCGTGCGCCAGATCGGCAACGCCACCGTGAGCGCCTACCTGCAAACCCTGCTGCTGACCGGTGCGCGACCCGGCGAAGTCATCACCCTGCGCTGGGCCGACCTGAACCTGCAGTGGCGCAGCCTGGCCATTCGCGACAAGGTAGAAGGCGAGCGCGTGATACCGCTGACGCCCTACGTGCTGCACCTGCTGGCCGCTCTGCCGCGCCGCAGCGAATGGGTGTTCGCCAGCGCCAGCAACGCCAACCCGATCACGTCACCCAACCACCCGCATGGCCAAGCCTGCAAAGTGGCCGCCATCGAGGGCCTGACGCTGCACGGGCTGCGCCGCTCATTTGGCAGTCTGAGCGAATGGCAGGAAATACCCGCTGGCATCGTGGCGCAAATCATGGGCCACAAACCCAGCGCCACCGCCGAGAAGCATTACCGCGTGCGCCCGCTCGACCTGCTGCGCCTGCACCATGAGCGCATCGAGGCGTGGATACTGGAGCAGGCCGGGGTGCGCTTCGATGCTGCTGCAGCGCCCGGCGGGTTGCGCGTGGTGGCGTAGACTGGAGGCTGCGCAAAGGTTTTGCCCCAGCTAGGCCGACGGGCTGAAAAAGGCGGGTTTCCCCTACCGCCCCTGCTGGTGGCACCTATTCAAAGGGGGCCGATAGGGGCCGTTATGAAGCTGAATCTGGCTTGGCGCGATGCGATGCTGTTTGCAGGGCGCGAGTTTTCGTATGCAGAGCAACGGGCAGGCTGGCCGCCAGCGCTGCGCCCGATGCAACTGGCCGCATTTCAAAGGCCCTACGGTGGCGACTTTGACGAGGCGGGGTTGCCGCTCAATCAGGCGATGCTTGCGGCCATCAAGGACGCCTGCAGAGCAGGTTCCATAGAGCACACCAAACACGCCCACGAAAGCCACGAGGAGCGAGGTTTTCCGAGGCGCAAAGGGGGGCCGATTGCATTCAACACCTTTGCCCGCGCCCTGCAAAACGAGCTAACGGACACCATCCGAATCACGCCCCAAGCCTTCCTGCCTTGGCTGGCAGAGCAAGGCGAGCAACCCTCAGAGCACATCGTGGCTTGGGCCAAAGCCAACGGCATAAGCGTGCCCGAGGTGCCCAAGGCCGCGCCGGTGCAAGGCATGGCTGCCGCCCAAGGGGAGGCCGCGCCGGTGCAGCCCGCCGCAGCGCCGCGCCGCATAGTCAAGCGCGAAGTGCTGGTTAAGGAATTGAAGGGCGAATGGTTGACGATTGTGAGCGACCTGAAACAAGCAGCCAACAATGGCCTGAAAGCTGCCGCACACAATGGGCACGCTTGGAACATAGAAGCCGCCCGCCGCTGGGCTGAAGAGCATGGCAAGCTGGTCGATCCAAACGAACAAGTCGCGCCGGTTAAAGAACTGGAGAAAGCATTGCGGTGGCAATCAACAACGCATCAATGCGCTTGACCACCCGGAATGTCGCGGAATGTCGTAAAAAGTCGTAATTAGTCGCAAACGGGTAAAGCACAGAAACTTCCAATCACGCAGCGCCACTCATGGCCTGCAACATTGGAGCTTTCTCATGCACCCGCACCCGCACATCGTCCCAATCAGCAATGGCCGCCACTACGGCAAAGAGGCATTCTTCCAACCGCTGGAGTACGAATTCCGGCCCACCGTCACCACCGAGGCCGCCGCCTACTACCTGAACCGCAAGCCGCAGACCCTGCACATCTGGGCCTGCAAAGAAAACGGCCCTATTCGCCCGCTGCGCATTGGCCGCAATCTGGCCTGGCCGACCGCCGAACTCAAGCGCCTGCTGGGCTTGGCATAAGGGGGCCGCCATGCTGCACAAAACAAAACCCGCCGGGGCTGCGACACCACCGACGGGCTACTCAAACTGCACACCGCCCATTTTACCAACCCGGCCCGGTATTGCAAGCCCTTCGCGGTTGTCCTACGAATTGCGCCAAGCAATCAACGAGGCCGCAGCGCTGGCCGTAGAGCGCGCCGAATTGCGCCGCCTTATCGAGCGGCTGGAGCAATCCACCAAGGAGCGCGATCATGGGTTTTGACCGCGACCGATTGCCCGACCCGGCCAGCTACTACGAATCGCAAGGGCTGCACCTAAAAGGCCCGCCCCGCAGCAAATGGAGAACCACCGCCTGCCAGTTTCATGGCGGATCGGATTCCATGCGCATCAACACCGAAACCGGCGGGTTCTGTTGCATGGCCTGCGATGCCAAAGGCGGCGACGTGCTGGCCTACCACATCCAAGCAACCGGCAAAGACTTCGCCAGCGCCGCCCGCGATCTGGGCGCATGGCGCGACGACGGCAAGCCGCAGCGCCCGCAAAGGCCCACCAGCCTGCCGCCCAGGGCAGCGCTGGAGGTGCTGAACATGGAATCGCTGATCGTGGCAATTGAAGCCTGCCGGGTGGCAAAGGGCCACATTCCCGACGAAGCCGACAAAGCGCGCCTGCTGCTGTGCGCCAACCGCATCAACCGCATTGCCGAGGAGTATCGGGCATGAACCAAGACGACTACACGCGCCATGCTGCCGCGCCAGATGACGCGCTAGACGCCGCCTTTGCTGTGTTTCAAGCCCGAGGCGGCGACTTGCAAGCGGCTGCGGCTGCGGCTGCAATGCACCCGGCCAGCGCAGCCCCAAGCGCCGCGCCAATGGGCGGTGTTGACCCAGACACCGGCGAGATATTCCACACCCTGCCCGACGCTGGCGACGAGCCTGCACCCGGCCAATGGCCTGAGCCCGTGCCCCTAATGGCGAGCATCGAGCCCGAACAGTACCCGCTGGAGGCCCTGCCCCAGACGATCCGCGAGGCGGTGCAGGAGGTGCAAGCGTTTGCGCAAGCCCCCGTGGCGATGGTGGCAACCTCTGCGCTATCGGCCCTGTCCATGGCGGCGCAAGCCCTGTTCGACGTCAAGCGTGCGGAAAAGCTGCAAGGCCCGATTGGGATTTACAGCCTGATCGTGGCCGATTCGGGCGAGCGCAAAACCACCATTGACGATTTTTTCCTGCCTGCGATTCGCAAGTGGGAGCGCGATCAAGCGGAGATCATGCGCCCCCAAGTTGAGCGGCACCAAGCCGACATGGACGCATGGGCCGCAGAGCGCGAAGGCATCCTTGCCAAAATCAAAGAGGCTGGCAAAGGCAGCAAGCCCACGGACGCGCTGAAGCGCACCTTGGCCGAACTGCAAGCCGCAAAACCAGTGCCCCCAAGGGTGCCCAGGCTGATCTACTCGGACGTGACCCCCGAGGAACTGGGCTACCAAATGGCGATGCGCTGGCCAACGGCGGCAATATCATCAAGCGAAGGCGGCACGGTGTTGGGTGGCCACGGCATGACGGGCGACAGTGCCATGCGCAACATGGCCCGCCTGAACGACCTTTGGAGTGGGCAGGTGATCCAGTCCGACCGGCGCACAAGCGAATCGTGGGTGGCGCGGGGCGCACGCCTGACCGTGGGCCTGCAGGTGCAGGAATCGACGCTGCGCAACTTCTTCGACAAATCGGCGGGGCTGGCACGGGGCACCGGGTTCCTGGCGCGCTTTCTGGTGGCATGGCCCCGCTCCACCCAAGGCACGCGGCTGTTCAAAGAGCCACCCAGCCAATGGCCCAAGCTGGCCGGGTTCCATGGCCATATCGAGCGCATCCTGTCGATTCCTGTGGCCATGGACGACGACGGCGCATTGACCCCCGGCGTGATCCCGCTTGGTGCCCAAGCCAAGGCGCTGTGGGTGGAATATCACAACGAGGTGGAAACCCGGCTGGCCTTGGGCGGCGACTATGCCGACGTGCGCGACGTGGCGAGCAAAAGTGCAGACAACGCGGCACGGCTGGCTGCGCTGTTCCACATCTTTGAGCACGGCGGGGCTGGTTCAATCGGCCCGGATGCCATGGTGGGCGGCTGCCTGGTGGCCGCATGGCACCTGGAGGAATCCCGGCGCTTCTTTGGCGAGCTTGCCATGCCCAAGGAAATATCGGATGCGGTGCGGGTGATCCAGTTTGCCAAGGAGTATTGCCAAGGCCAGCGCACCGACGAGGTGGCCACCCGCACCCTGCAGCGGCTGGGCCCGGTGCGTGACAAGGTGCGCCTAGATACGGCGCTGCTGGTGCTGACAGAGCACCACCACACCCGGCAAGTGACTGAGGGCAAGCGCAAGCTGGTGCGAATAAACCCGGCGCTGCTGGAGGTGGCACCATGAGCCTGCTCAAAACCCTGCGGGAAAAAATGCAAATCCGTGAGGTTGCGACGTTGACAGTTGCGACAGTTGCGACACATCAAGGGCAAAAGCCGCCAACTGTCGCAAGAGTCGCAACTGTCACTGTCGCAAAGCCCAGAAATCTACTGTCCAACGGTGGGGCAGCGGCTGCAACCCCCACCGAGACCATGCCCCAAGCCCACGAAGCACCGGCGGCGAGCATGGGGCAAGCGCACGGGCTGGAACACCCCGAGCCCGCACCGCTGGCCGCGCTGCAGCCTTGGCAGGGCACCCAGGCCAACACCGCCACCACCAGCGCATGGTGGCTGCTGCACCATGCCGACCGAGAGCCTACCCAACTGGTGAGCACCCCGCCTGCAACGCTGGCGCAAATCCTCAAGCAACACCCCGAGGCGGTGGCCGCCGAACCCTTTGAGTGGCCGCACCCCGAGCCCGCCCTAACGCTCGAAGCCGACCGCAGTTGCTGGCCGCACAGCCAAGCCATGAACTCGGGGGAAATCGACACCTTCACGGCGCGGCTGGGGCGCTTCACCGACAAGGGGCTGGCCTACGACGAAGCCGAGGCGCTGGCCGATAAGCTGGTGCAGCGCGACCGCGAAGGCGACGACCGGCGGCTGTGCCTTGAATGCCGCCACCTGCAAGGCGCTGGCCGCTGGCGCTGTGGCAACTGGCAGCAGGCCGGAGTGGCCCAGCAAGGGCTGGCGCGTGACCTGGTGCTGATGCTGCAGCGCTGCGACGGCTACCACCCGGCGATGCAGGCCCAAGCCCTGAGCCAAACCCAGCAAGCCCAACCCAAGGAGCACCCGCATGATTGACGCCCTAATCACTGGCCGCCTGCACGGCAAGCCGAGCCAGAAAACCGCCAAGACCGGCAAGCCCTTTGCCACCGCCAAGCTGCGCGTACCCGCTGGCGATGAAGCCCTGTTCTGCAACGTCATAGCCTTTGACCCCAAAGTGTGCGCTGGCCTGCTGGCGCTGGAGGACGGCGACGCGGTGGCCCTGGCTGGCGCGCTGACGCCCAAGGCATGGCTGGGCAAAGACGGCACGCCCAAGCCCGCCATGGACGTGGTGGCCCACGGCTTGCTGACCGCCTACAGCGTCACCCGCAAGCGCAAGGCCCAAGCCGAGGCCCAGCAGCCCCAGCAGGCCCGCCGTGAGCCGCTCGACGACTACAGCGAGCGCGACGGGCTGGGCGACTGGTGAGCCCGGCAAGCACCATGTGCATAACCGATGCGCGACTTACCCCGGCCCGACCCATGACCACCGCGCCCCCAGCCTGCAAGCCCGGCCCACCGACCGGCGGGAGGCAGTCACCGCAATGCCAGTTTGTACCCGGTGCAAGCCTTATGTCCGCAAACCTTAACCGGCACAGAACTTGCTTAACCTGCAAGCCATTGAGCCGCAAGGTTAAGCGCTATCCAGCATTGAACCAATGGCTGGGCTGCGATGCGGCTGCGCAGATTTTTGCTGGCAACTTGCTTACCACCGCCAGCCCGACCGACTGGCCACCGCCGGGGCTGCAGTGGGCACCCACCCCGAGCGCACCCCTGCTGCTGCCCACCACCGCCGTGCCACCGCCCCCTGCTGCAGCCCGCGCCAGAGCCGCCCAAGAGGCGCGCACGGCGGCGCTGGTGCCAAGGCATGGACTGGCAGCGCGCAACGCATGGCGAGCCTGTAGAGCAGCCGCAGACCCACCACCGCCGTGGCCGTGGCCGCAGCCCCCCCCAGTCAAGGTACTACCGGGGGTAGGCGAGCGCGGGTGATTCGGACCTCGCACGCACGCTAGTACCCGACCAGAAACCAAGGTTAAGCCGCAACCGGCAAGGAGTAAAACATGACGACAGGAACATTCGCCGCATACGCGAAACATCGAGGCTGTGCCCAGTCCTACGTGAGCAAGCTGCGCGACCAAGGCCGCCTGGTGCTGATCGAGGTCAATGGCGGCACGCGGGTTGACTTTGAGCAGTCCGACGCCCGAGTGGCCCGCACCGCTGACCCGGCACGCGCTGCCCATGGGGTGGCGCACCCCCAGGCTGGCGCAAAGGCTGGCAGCGCGAGCCCACCGGCGCGCCAATCAAGCGCCCAAGCTGGGGCTGGTGCCAAGCCCCCGGCCGATGAGGATTTTTCCGCAGCGCGCACCCGGCGCGAGATATCCGAGGCCAACATGGCCGAAATGCGCGAGCGCGAACTGGCGGGCCAGCTAATCCGGGTTGACGCGGTGCGAGCATCTGGAGCCCGCACCGTGGCGACGGCCCGCGATGCCCTGCTGCAAATACCGCACCGCATGACCGCCTACCTGACGCCCGAGGTGTTGCAAATGCTGGAGGCCGAAATCCGCAGCGTGATGCTGGAGCTATCCAACCTGGGCCGCACGAAGTGACGCGGCGCGCTGGCTGGGCCGGGTAAGGCAGGCCACCACCGCCGTGCCCGAGCGCCGCCTGGGTGAGCTGCTGGCAGGCCAAGGCCGCCGGTGTCCGAGCGCCAGCGTGCGATGGTGGCGACGGAGCTGGCGAACATGACGCTTGGCAGCAATCAGTGGGAGTCCAAATCTGGACACCCTGCGCCAGTCACCCAACCCGAAGCCTGCGCCGCCGCCGTGCCCGGCACCGCCGCCATGCCAATCGGCACCGTGCCACCGCCGTGCCCCAGCAAGGCACCCAGCAGAGCACATCGGCCACGGCTGGCACCTTGGACACACCGCAAGCGCTGCGAGTTTGAAAAGAGGGTGGATACCCAGTATCCAGCCAACGGCTGGCACCTTGGACACACCGCAAGCGCTGCGAGGCTTGCAGGCCGTCATGCAAGGGCAACCGGCACCCGCAAGAAGAGGCACCGCTGGAGCCGCGCCAACTGACCCGGCGGGGTGGCCGTGGCCGCCATCAAAAAAAGTCTTACAAATCCCCTTACATTTTTTTCTGGCAACAAAAAAGGCCAGTCCGAAAACTGGCCTAACTTGTTGATTTATTTGGCTCCCCGACCTGGGCTCGAACCAGGGACCTACGGATTAACAGTCCGGCGCTCTACCGACTGAGCTATCGGGGAAGAACCCGCATTGTAGCACCGTTTCTCGGCCACTTTGGACGCGGCAGCTTGTCGTGCAGCGCCTTGGCGCGAGGCCTGCTGCCACCCAGCCTCTCAGCCCACTGATGGTACTGGCTGCACGCTTTTAGCCTACTCTGTGCCCTACACTGCCCACATGACCGTGTGCATCGAGACCCACATTTCGCGCGTGCTGCTGCATGGCGCGTGCGCTTACAAGCTCAAAAAGCCGCTGCGCCTGCCTTTTCTGGATTTTTCCAGCACGGAGCGGCGGCGCTGGTTTGGGCTGGAAGAACTGCGCCTGAACCGGCGCACGGCGCCCGAGCTGTATTTGGGGCTGCGCCCTCTGAGCACCAGCTGGGAGGTGTTTGCCGCCGACCCCGAGGCCGCGCTGCACGCCAGCAGCGTGCACACCGCGCTGGACTGGGTGCTGTGCATGCGCCGCTTTGCCCCCGATGCGCTGCTGGCCGAGCAGGCCCGCCGTGGCTGCTTGCGCCCGCAAACCATCGACGCCTTGGCGGCCCACGTGGCGGCCTTTCATCAGTCGCTGGCACCGCTGCCGCTCGAGGCGCTGCCGCAGCGCGACACCGCCCATTGGGCGCATGAAAGCGTGCAGGCCATGCTGGCGCACCCGGCGCTGGCGGCACCGGAGCGGGCTGCCGTGCAGGCGCTGGGTGCTGCGCTGCAGACGCAATTGCAGGCATTGCACCCTTGGATGCAGGCGCGCGCGGCTGCGGGGCAAGTGCGCGAGTGCCACGGCGACTTGCATCTGGGCAACCTGATCGAGTGGGAAGGCGGGGTGCGCGCTTTCGATGCACTCGAATTCGAGCCCGATCTGCGCGCCCTCGACGTGATGCACGACGCCGCCTTTGCCTTCATGGATCTGCTTCAGTACCAACTGCCGGCGTTGGCGTGGCGCTTCCTCAACGGCTACCTGGATGCCACGGGCGATTTCGACGGCGTGCGCGCCCTGCGCCCTTGGACCGCCTACCGTGCGCTGGTGCGCGCGCGCGTGGCTTTGCTGAGTAGCCACGGTGGGCCAGGGGCTGCGTGCGACAGCGCTGCTACCGATGACAACGGCGCCTGCTGTGAGTGCATCGACCAAAACGACCACGGCAATTGTTATACCAGCAGCAACAACACCGCCACCGCCCTCATCGGAGCCCCCCACGCCAGTTACCTCGCCTGCGCCCAAGCCCTGCTGGCCGCACCCGCGCCACCCGGCGTGTGGCTGATCATGGGGCTGAGCGGCAGCGGCAAATCGACCGTGGCGCGGCTGCTTCGCGATGCCCTGGCGCAACAGGGGCGCGCCGCCCTGTGTCTGCGCTCCGACCTTGAGCGCAAGCGCTTGCTGGGCGTGGCCGCCACGGCGCGCCCGAGTGCGGCGCAGCAAGCGCAGTGGTACCACCCAGACACGACGCAGCGCACCTACGCCCGGCTGCAGCAAGCGGCGCAGCAGCTGCTGCAAGCTGGCTGCTCGGTGCTGATCGACGCCGCCTGCCTGCGCCGCCACGAGCGCCAGGCCTTGCGCGCGCTGGCTGCGCAACAGCAGGTGCCGTTTCACCTATGGCATTGCAGCGCCAGCCCCGAGCAGGCACAACGGCGCATGGCCGCGCGCCAGGCCGACAACCACGACCCCTCCGACGCCGACGCGGCCGTTCTGGCGCTGCAGCAAAGGTTTTTTGAGCCCCTCGAGGCCAGCGAAGAAGCTGGGCTGTGGCGCTTGCACAACGACGGCGACCTAGTGGCGCTAGAAGCGCAAGTGCGCATCGCCCTGCGAGAGGGGAATGCGTCATGAGTGCCCACAGCTCAATCAGCGCGGCGGCGCAGAGCCCGTTGCCCCCGCCCACGACCGGTGGGGCGATCCACGCGGTGCCTATCGGCATCACCCCCCACCCCCCCCTGCACTGCCCGGTGGCCATCGTCGGTGCCGGACCGGCGGGGCTCATGGCGGCCGAGGTCTTGAGCGCCGCCGGCTTGAAGGTGCACCTGTTCGACGCCATGCCCACGGTGGGGCGCAAGCTGTTGCTCGCCGGCATCGGTGGCCTGAACCTGACGCACGCTGAGCCGCTGCCGGCTTTTAAGGCCCGCTACGGCGCGCGCGCTGCAGATTGCGGCCGCTGGCTCGACGCCTTTGGCCCGCAGGCGCTGCGCGACTGGGCCGCCGGGCTGGGCATCGACACCTTTGTGGGCAGCTCACAGCGCGTGTTCCCGCGCGACATGAAGGCCGCGCCCTTGCTGCGCGCTTGGTTGCAGCGGCTGCGCCATCCAGCCAGCGGCGTGCCGGTGCGGTTTCACATGCGCCAGCGCTGGAGCGGCCATTTGCAGCCGTTGGCCCCAGCAGCGCCACAGCAAACGCCTTCGACACCCCCCACCACACCCACCACACCCCAGAGCGCACACGCCGCGCCACCCGGCTACTGCCTGCACCTGCAGGGCCCACAGGGCCAGACCGAGGTGCACGCACGCGCCGTGTTGCTGGCGCTGGGCGGTGCGAGCTGGCCCCGGCTGGGCTCCGACGGCGCTTGGATGCCGTGGCTGGCACAGCACGGCGTGGCCTTGCAACCGCTGCGCCCCAGCAACTGCGGCTTCGACGTGGCCGTGGGCACGCGCCTAGGCTGGAGCGCGCACCTGCAACAGCGCTTTGCCGGCGCCGCGCTCAAGGGCGTGCTGCTGCGCTTCACCGACGCCAACGGGCAGGCCTTCGAGCGCCGGGGCGAATGCGTGCTGACTCAAACCGGGCTCGAAGGCAGCCTGATCTACGCCGCCTCCGCGCAACTGCGCGACGCCATCGAAGCCGCTGGCCGGGTGCGCATCGCGCTCGACCTCAAGCCCGACTGGAGCCGCAGCCGCTTGCAAGCCGAGCTGGAGCGCGCGCGCAGCGGCCAGTCGCTGGGCACGCTGCTGCGCAAGCGCTTGGGCCTGACCCCCGCGCAAGTGGCGCTGCTGCACGAGGTGCTGCCCCCCGAACAGCGCCACGACCCGGCCCACGTGGCGGCCACCCTGCAAAACCTGCCGATCGATTTGGTGGCCCCACGCCCCATAGCCGAGGCCATCAGCAGCGCCGGCGGTGTGGCGCTGGAGGGCCTGAACGACGCCCTGATGCTGCAGCCCCTGCCCGGTGTGTTCTGCGCTGGCGAGATGCTCGACTGGGAAGCCCCCACCGGCGGCTACTTGCTCACCGCCTGCATGGCCAGCGGCCGCGTGGCGGGTTTGGGGCTGGCGGCTTGGCTGCGGGCGCAACCCAACTCTGCGTCAACCCCAAGCGCGGTCTGATCGCCCACTCGCCCGCCGCCCTGCCTACAATCCAGCCCATGCTGCACTACCACACCATCCCCGTCACGCCGTTTCAGCAAAACTGCAGCCTGCTGTGGTGCGACCAGACCCAGGCCGCGGCGGTGATCGACCCCGGTGGCGACCTCGACGAGGTGCTGGCCGAGGCGCAGCGCCTGGGGCTCAAGCTCGAGCAGATCTGGCTCACCCACGCCCACATCGACCACGCCGGGGCCGCCGGCGAGCTGGCGCAGCAGCTGGGCCTGCCGATCATCGGGCCGCACCCGGGCGACCAGTTCTGGATCGACGCGCTGGCGCAGCAAAGCCAGATGTTTGGCTTCCCGCAGGCGCGCCCCTTCACGCCCACGCGCTGGCTGCACGACGGCGACACGGTCACGCTCGGACGCAGCAGCGTGCAGGTGCGCCACTGCCCCGGCCACACGCCCGGCCATGTGGTGTTTCACAGCCCCGAGATCGGGCGCGCTTTTGTGGGCGATGTGTTGTTTGCCGGCAGCATTGGGCGCACCGATTTTCCGCAGGGTGACCACGAGCAACTGCTGGCCAGCATCCGCGAGCGCCTGTGGCCGATGGGCGATGCAACCGTGTTCATCCCCGGCCACGGCCCCGAGAGCAGCTTTGGGCGCGAGCGCCGCAGCAACCCCTACGTGCGCGACCCGCTCTAAGCGGCGGCCCTTCAGCCGCGCCGCCGCGCCTGCTCGAACAGGCCCATGACCTTGGGCGCATTGGCTTGCAATTGAGCAATGCGCTCAGGCCCGGCCGGGTGCGTGGACAAAAAGTTGATGCCCGCGCTGCGGTTGCGCGCAATCATCTTCTCCCACAGCGTCACGCTGGCTTGCGGGTGGTGGCCGGCGCGGGCGGCGATCTCTAGACCCACCAGATCGGCGTCGGATTCGTCTTCGCGGCTAAAGCGCAACGCCAGCAACTGGGTGCCGAGGTTGGCCGCCACGTTGCCCAAATCGCCCAAGCCCAGCAGTTGCGCCCCGAGCGACAGCCCGAGGCTGGTGGCCTGGGTTTTGGCCAAGCGCGCACGGGCGTGCTCGCGCACCGCGTGCGCGGCCTCGTGGCCCATGATCATGCCGATCTCGTCGTTGCTCAGGCGCAACTGGTCGAGGATGCCGGTAAAAAAAGCGATCTTGCCGCCGGGCATGACAAAGGCGTTGATCTGCTCGCTGCGGATCAGGTTCACCTCCCACTGCCACTGGCGCGAGCGCGCGTTCCAAGGGTGGGCAAAGGGGATCTGGCGCTGCGCGATGGCGCGCAGATTGCGCAACTGACGGTCCGAATCCGGGGCCAACGCGCCCTGCTGGCGCGCCTGCTCCATCATCTGGCGGTACTGCTGCGCCGCCGCCGCTTCGAGCTGGGCCGCCGGCACCAAGTGGCGCAGGCGCGAGCCCTCGCCCACGCTGACTTGGGCCTTCGCCGCCGTGGGCAACAAACCGCCGGCGGCGACCGTGGCTGTGCCGGCCGCAGCGGCCAGCATGAAGCCGCGGCGCGAAGTCCAGCGCTGCGGGGGCGCCCCATCATCGGCGTGCGCCAGCGGCGCGATGGGGGCAAGCGGAGTTTTGAGTTCACAAAGCCAGCACATGGCGCAATCATAGGCACAATCGCGGCATGCGTGTGTCAGCTTCTGTAACAAAACCCAGCCCGGCCGACCCGACCTTGGCCACGGCCGGTGCGGCGCCCCCTGCCGCGCTTTCCGGCAATGCGCCCTCGGTGGCCCTGCCCGCCGGCGCCCCCGACGCCGATGCGGGCGCCGCACCCGCCCTGCACACTTGGGGCGAGACCCTGCAGGCGCTATGGGATTGGCGCGTCCTGAGCCTGCTGATGCTGGGTTTTTCGGCCGGCTTGCCGCTGCTGCTGATCTTTTCTTCGCTCTCGCTGTGGCTCATGGAGGCTGGGGTGGAGCGCCGCGCCGTGACCTTTTTTAGCTGGGCGGCGCTGGGCTATTCGTTCAAATTCGTCTGGGCGCCGCTGGTGGACCGGCTGCCGCTGCCGTGGCTCACCGCGCGCTTGGGGCGCCGGCGCGCCTACATGTTGCTGGCGCAAGTCGGGGTGGCCAGCGCCATCGTCGGCATGGCCATGACCGATCCGGCCCAAGGCCCGCAGGCGCTGGTGGCGATGGCGCTGTTTGCGGTCATGCTGGGCTTCATGTCGGCGACGCAAGACATCGTCATCGACGCTTACCGCATCGAGATCGCACGCCCCGAGCAGCAGGGCCTGCTGTCGGCGGCCTACATCGCCGGCTACCGCGTGGGCATGATCGTGGCCGGGGCCGGGGTGCTGTTTCTGGCCGCGCACTGGGGCACCTCGCGCGACAACTACCAGTTCGAGGCTTGGCAGTCGGCCTACCTGATCATGGCGGCGGTGATGGGCATCGGCATGCTCACCACCTTGCTCACGCCCGAACCCGAGAGCTCGCGCCAGCAAGCGCAACTGGCGCCCGCGGGGCAGCACCTGCGGCTGCTGGGGGTGTTTTTGTTCAGCGTCGCCGGCTTTGTGGGCGTGTTTTGGGGCTTGGGGGCGCTGGGCTGGCAGTCAGAGCGCGGCGCCGGCGCGCTGCTAAACCTGCTGCTCGAGGCCAGCCGCATGGCGCTGGCGCTGGGCAGCGCTTTTGCGCTGGGCGCGGTGCTGATTCGGCTCGGGCTGGCCGACCGGGAACAGGCGCGCATCACGTGGGTGGAGCCGCTGCTCGACTTTTTCAAGCGCTACGGCTGGCACACGGCCGCGCTGCTGCTGGCGCTGGTGGGGCTGTACCGCATCTCCGACATCGTGCTGGGCGTGATCTCCAACATCTTTTACCAAGACATGGGCTTTACCAAGCCCGAAATCGCCACGGCGGTCAAAACCTACGGCCTGGCGATCACCATTTTTGGCGGCTTTCTGGGCGGCATTCTGGCCTACCGCATCGGCGTCATGCGGGCGCTGCTCTGGGGCGCGATTTTGTCCGCCCTCACCAACTTGGCCTTCATCGCCTTGGCCTACGCCGGTCGCGACCTGACTTTGCTCTATTGGGTGGTGTCGCTCGACAACCTCGCCGCCGGCTTTGCCAGCGCCGCCTTCGTCGCCTTTTTGTCGAGCCTGACGAACATCCAGTTCACCGCCGTGCAGTACGCGATCTTTAGCTCGCTCATGACGCTGCTGCCCAAAACCCTGGGCGGCTACTCGGGCGCCATGGTCGATGGCATGGGCTACCCGGGCTTCTTCATGCTCACGGCGCTGCTCGGGGTGCCGGTGATCGCGCTGGTGTTGCTGGCCAAGCAGCGGCTGCAAATCGCCGAGCGGCCGCCGTAAAGTTTTCATCTGATTCTTAAGCCACCCCGGCGCGTGGTGCCCTGCGCTCCCCCAAACAGGGGATAGTCAAGCCTTTGCTGCACCTGCACAATTGGCACCTGTCGCTGTCAACACAGTCGGATGAAGGGCGCAACAGATTGCCCGCAGGGTTTGGTGGCCCACCGTTGGCCACTGCTTTACGGAACGCACGGTTTCCCAACGACGCCTTGATGGACGTCATTGCCGCCTTCGGGCGGCTTTTTTTTACCCGCATGGCAAAGTCACCGTGCAGCGCGTGGCTTCTGCGTGAGTGCTGGCCGTCTATTTGGGCACCGGTCGCGGCCGCCCCTGCTCGTCGATCGCCACATAGGTGAGCGAGGCCTCGGTCACCTTGACATAGCTGCCCTGTGCCGCAAAGCGCTCGGCATAGACCTCCACCTGCACCGTGATCGAGGTCTTGCCGATGCGCGTCAGGGTGGCGTAAAAGCTCAAAATATCGCCCACCCGCACCGGCTGCTTGAAGATGAACTGGTTCACCGCCACGGTGGCGATGCGCCCCTGCGCCAACCGCGCCGGCAGCACCGAACCGGCCAGATCGACCTGGGCCATGACCCAGCCGCCAAAAATGTCGCCGTTGGGGTTGCAGTCGGCCGGCATGGGGATGACCTTGAGCACCAGTTCGTGCTCGGAGGCGGGCCGGGGGATGTGGGCGGGGCGCTCGCTGTGTGCGGGCGCAGCGCCCCCTTCGGGAGCGGGTGAAGCAGGGGTCGTGTTCATGGCCGCATTGTCGGGCATTGGCAGGGAACAGGGCAGCATGGTCACGCTGGGCGGGCACGCGGCCCTGCCTCTCAGCCTCTCAGCCCACCCCGAGCCCGGCCGGCAGGGCGGCGCGCAAGTGTTCGATCCAAGCGCTGGCCGCCAGCGGCAGGCGGCGGTCGCGCCGCCACACCAGTTGCCAGGTGCGGCAGATCGGGAACCCGGTCATGGGCAGCAGCGCCAGCCCTTCTTGCGCCGGATCGGCATCGAGCGCGTGGCGCGACAGCACCGCCAGCCCCAGCCCGGCGGCCACAGCGTGCTTGATGGCCTCGTTGCTGCCCAGCGTCAGGCGCTCGTCGGGCTCTAGGCCGTGGGCGCGCAGGTGCTCCAGCACCACCTGGCGCGTGCCCGAGCCGCTCTCGCGCCACAGCAGCGTCTGGCCCTTGAGCGCCTTGAGCGGCAAGCGGCGCCGCTGCGCCCACGGGTGCCCGGCCGGGCCGATCAGCACCAGCGGGTTGTCCAGCACCGGCAGCGCGTGCAGCGGCGGAAAGCTGGGCGGGCGCATCATCAGCGCCAGATCCACGCGCTCGCTGTGCAGCAGTTCCACCACGGCGTCGCGGTTGTGCACCGCCAGTTCGATGTCGATCCCCGGGTGCGCCTGCGCAAACGCGCTGATCCACTGGGCGATGAAATACTCGGTGGTGGTCACGCCGGCGATGCGCAGCGTGCCGCGCTTGAGCCCCTGCAGCGCCAGCAGCTCTTCTTGCAGCGCCTGCCAGCGCGTGAACATATCCAGCACCGCCTCGCGCAGCAGCACCCCGCTGTCGGTGACGCGCACGCCGCGCCCGGCTGGGGCCAGCAACGGCTGCCCGAGTGCCGTCTGCATCTCGTGCACCTGCGCCGACACCGTGGGCTGCGCCAGGTGCAACTCGCGCGCCGCAGCGGTGATCGAACCCAGCCGCGCCACCGCCTCCCAGGTGCGCATTTGGGCAAAGGTGACGCGGGGCGGGCGCAGTTTATTCATAGCTTAATACCTATGCATATTATGCTTAATCATAATTGGTTTGCGATGCAAAAAGGCGCCATACTTCGCGTTGGCCCGCAGCCCACAAGCGCTGCTGCGCCCCAGTCCGCATCGGTTCACCCACCCCCAAGAGGAGCATCCCCCATGAGCAACCTGGTTCCCATCACCGTCGCCCCGGGCGACGGCATCGGCCCCGAGATCACCGAAGCCACGCTGCGCGTGCTGCGCGCCGCCGGAGCGCAGATCGCGCCCGAGACCATCAGCGTCGGCGAAGCGCAGTATCTGGCCGGCCACAGCTCGGGCATCGCACCCGAGAGCTGGGACAGCCTGCGCCGCACCCGCGTGTTGCTCAAAGGCCCCATCACCACCCCGCAAGGCGGCGGCTTCAAGAGCCTGAACGTGACCATCCGCAAAACGCTGGGCCTGTACGCCAACGTGCGCCCCTGCGTCACCTACCACCCCTTCGTCAAGACGCTGCACCCCGAGATGGACTTGGTGATCGTGCGCGAAAACGAAGAAGACCTCTACGCCGGCATCGAGCACCGCCAGACCGATCAGGTCTATCAGTGCCTCAAGCTCGTGACCCGGCCCGGCTGCGAAAAAATCATTCGCTACGCTTTTGAGTACGCGGTCAACAACGCGCGGCGCAAGGTCACGTGCATGACCAAAGACAACATCATGAAGATGACCGACGGCCTGTTCCACAAGGTCTTCGACGAGATCGCCAAAGAGTACCCGCAGATCGAAACCGAGCACATGATCATCGACATCGGCGCGGCACGGCTGGCCACGCGGCCCGAGCGCTTCGACGTCATCGTCACCCTCAATCTCTATGGCGACATCATCAGCGACATCGCGGCCGAGATCACCGGCTCGGTCGGGCTGGCCCCGAGCGCCAACATCGGCGAGCGCATCGCCATGTTCGAGGCCATCCACGGCAGCGCCCCCGACATCGCCGGCAAAGGGATCGCCAACCCCTCGGGCCTGCTGCTGGCCGGCGTGATGATGCTGATCCACATCGGCCAGTCCGAAGTGGCCGAAAAGGTGCACAACGCCTGGCTGCGCACGATCGAAGACGGCATCATCACCGCCGACCTGCGCGGCTCGCTCAGTGTGGGCCGGCCCTTTGGCAGCATGGACTTTGCCGACGCCGTGATCGACCGCCTGGGCCAAGAGCCCACCAAGCTCAAGCCGGTGCGCTACGTCACGCCCACCCAAACCGCCCTCGAGGCCTCGGCGGCGGCCGCCAACTCGGGGCTGCACGCGCCACTGCCCGACCCGGTCTCGGTCAAGGCGCTGGTGGGGGTCGATGTGTTCGTCAACGCGCGCTGCAGCGCCGACTTTCTGGCCGGCCAGTTGAGCGCGCTGGTGACACCGGCGTTTCACCTGCAGATGATCACCAACCGCGGCGTCAAGGTCTGGCCGGGCGGCTTCCCCGAAACCTTCTGCACCGACCACTGGCGCTGCCGCTTCGTCGCCGCCAACGGCACCAGCGTGACGCACACCGACCTGATCGAGCTGATGCAGGTGCTGGCGCATCGCGGCATCGACTTCATCAAGACCGAAAACCTCTGCACCTTCGACGGCGAACGCGGCTTCGCGCTCGGGCAGGGGCAGTAAGGGGTACGCCACGGGCGGCGGTGGGGCGCAAGCCCGCCGCCCGAGATGGTGGGTTTGCCGGCAGGCTTGCGCGCGCCGGTCGATGCCACAGCACACCGACGAGCAACCGCGCGGGATACAGGGCTTGGGCCGCGCACCGCTGCGCCTAAGCTCCTATGATCAAGGGTTTGCCCCTGATCGAGTAGCCCTTGAACCCCGACCCCTCCACCGCCGCTGCTGCCCTTGCCTCCAGCGTCGCCGCAGCCGCGCCGCCCGACGATGGCTTGCCGCTGGCGCAGGCGCTGCGCCAGCCGGCTGCGCTGCCGATGCTGCGCGTGCGTGGCGCGCGCACGCACAACCTGAAAAACATCGACCTCGACATCCCGAAAAACGCGCTGGTGGTGATCACCGGGCTGTCGGGTTCGGGCAAATCCAGCCTCGCCTTCGACACCCTGTACGCCGAGGGCCAGCGCCGCTACGTCGAGAGCCTGAGCGCCTACGCGCGCCAGTTTTTGCAGCGCCTCGACAAGCCCGACGTGGACAGCATCGACGGCCTGGCGCCGGCCATCGCCATCGAGCAAAAAGCCACCAGCCACAACCCGCGCTCGACCGTGGGCACGGTGACCGAAATCCACGACTACCTGCGGCTGCTCTACGCCCGCGTCGGCAGCCCGCACTGCCCCGAGCACGGCCAGGCGCTGCGGGCGCAAACCGTGAGCCAGATGGTCGATCAGGTGCTGGCGCTGCCGCCGGGGAGCAAAATCCTGCTGCTGGCCCCGATCGCGCGCGCCCGCAAGGGCGAGTTTGCCGACACCTTGGCCGAGCTGCAAGCGCAGGGCTTCGTGCGCTTCCGGCTCGACGGCCAAGTGCTCGAGGCCGAGCGCCTGCCGGCACTCAAGCGCCAAGGCAAACACGACCTCGATGTGGTGATCGACCGCCTCAAGGTGCGCGCGCCCGAAGCCGGTTTGGGCGCAACGCCCGCACCAGACGAAGCCGCCGACCAGCGCCAGCGGTTGGCCGAGAGCTTCGAGACCGCGCTGCGGCTGGGCGACGGCAAGGCGCTGGTGCTCGAGCTCGACAGCGGCCGCGAACACGTTCTGAGCGCGCGCTTTGCCTGCCCGCTGTGCGCCTACGCGCTCGATGAACTCGAGCCGCGCCTGTTCTCGTTCAACTCACCCCTTGGGGCCTGCCCCGGCTGCGAGGGCTTGGGCCACGTGGAGCGCTTCGACCCGGCGCGGGTGGTGGCCTTCCCCAGCCTGAGCTTGGCCGCCGGCGCCATCAAAGGCTGGGACCGGCGCAACGCCCAGGCCTTTGGCGTGCTGCAAAACTTGGCCGCGCACTACGCCTTCGACCTCGAGGCTCCTTGGGAGAACCTGCCCGAGCCGGTGCACAAGGTGCTGCTGCACGGCTCGGGCGCGCAAGCCATCGGCTTCGACTACGCCTTCGACGCCGGCCAGACGGTGCGCAAAAACCACCCCTTCGAGGGCCTGCTGCCCAATCTGGAGCGGCGCTGGCGCGAGAGCAGCAACCCGACCGTGCGCGAAGAACTGGCGCGCCTGCGCAGCACCCAGGTTTGCCCGCAGTGCCACGGCAGCCGCTTGCGTCCGCAAGCGCGTCACGTGTACATCGGTGAGGGCGAGCAAGCCCGCGCCATCTACCAGATTGGCCAGATCACGCTGGCGCAGACGCTGCACTGGTTCGAGCAGTTGCAGCTGCAGGGCGCCAAAGCCGAGATCGGGGCCCGGGTGCAGCGCGAAATCGCGGCGCGGCTGCGCTTTCTCAACGACGTCGGGCTGGGCTACCTGAGCCTCGAGCGCAGCGCCGAGACCCTGAGCGGCGGCGAGGCGCAGCGCATCCGCTTGGCCAGCCAGATCGGCTCGGGCCTGTCGGGCGTGTTGTATGTGCTCGACGAGCCCAGCATCGGTCTGCACCAGCGCGACAACGAGCGCCTGATCGGCACCCTGATGCGTCTGCGCGAGCTTGGCAACAGCGTGCTGGTGGTCGAGCACGACGAGGACATGATCCGCGCCGCCGACCACGTCATCGACCTCGGCCCCGGCGCCGGCGTGCACGGCGGGCGCGTCATGGCCCAAGGCAGCTGCGCCCAGCTCATGGCCACGCCGGGCTCGCTCACCGGCGCCTACCTCTCGGGCGCGCGGCGCATCGAGGTGCCCAAGCAACGCAAAGCCTTCGACCCGGCCAGCGGCCCGGCGCTGCGCCTGCTGCAGGCCAGCGGCCACAACCTGCGCGCGGTCAGCACCGCCTTCCCCGTGGGGCTGTTCACCTGCGTCACGGGCGTCAGCGGCTCGGGCAAATCGACCCTCGTCAACGACACCCTGTACCGCGCCGTGGCGCGCCACCTCTACCGCAGCCACGACGAAGCGGCGCCGCACCAGGGCCTGGAGGGGCTGGAGCATTTCGACAAGGTCATCAACGTCGATCAAAGCCCGATCGGGCGCACCCCGCGCAGCAACCCGGCCACCTACACCGGCCTTTTTACCGGCATCCGCGAGCTGCTGGCCGAGGTGCCGGCGGCGCGCGAGCGCGGCTACGGCCCGGGGCGCTTTTCGTTCAACGTGGCGCAGTCAGCCGGCGGCGGCCGCTGCGAAGCCTGCCAGGGCGACGGCGTGGTCAAGGTCGAGATGCACTTCCTGCCCGATGTCTATGTGGCGTGCGAGGTCTGCCAGGGCCAGCGCTACAACCGCGAAACGCTGGCTGTGCAGTACAAGGGCAAGCATATCGCGCAGATTCTGGAGCTCACGGTCGAGCAGGCCAGCGCCTTCTTTCAGGCCGTGCCGGCGCTGCAGCGCAAACTGCAAACCCTGCTCGACGTGGGGCTGGGCTACCTGCGCCTGGGCCAGAGCGCAACCACGCTCTCGGGCGGCGAGGCGCAGCGCGTCAAGCTGGCGCTGGAGCTCTCCAAGCGCGACACCGGCCGCACCCTCTACGTGCTGGACGAACCCACCACCGGCCTGCACTTCGCCGACATCGAGCTGCTGCTCAAGGTGCTGCACCAGCTGCGCGACGCCGGCAACACCATCGTGGTGATCGAGCACAACCTGGACGTGATCAAAACCGCCGACTGGCTCATCGACCTCGGCCCCGAAGGCGGCGCCGGCGGTGGCCAGATCCTGGTCTGCGGCACCCCCGAGCAAGTGGCGGCCTGCCCCGGCAGCCACACCGGGCGCTTTTTGCAGCGTGGCCTGCTTGGGCCGCAGGCCTGCGCCTCACTTTGACGTGGACCCGTCACATCTGCTCCAAACTGCATGACTCAGGCGACAACTATCTTGACAGGCGCCGTGCGCTTGGATTTCGCCAGCCGGGTCAGCTCACGCATGTGCAACCGGCGGATGGCGCGCTGCGGTGCGCGCCCCTTCTTACGGTCGGGCGAGGCTCATACCGCGCTGTCCCACGGCGCCGACAGACGCACCGCGCCGTTGATGATGCCGACCATCGAGTACGTTTGCGGGAAGTTGCCCCACAACTCGCCGGTGACCGGATCGAGGTCCTCGCCGAGCAGGCCGACGTGGTTGCGGCGCCCCAGCAGGGCCTCGAAAGCGGCCCGTGCCTCTTCGTGGCGGCCGATGCGCGCCAGGGCGTCGACACGCCAGAACGAACAGACGTTGAATGCGACCTCGGGGCGGCCGAAGTCGTCCTCCGCCTCGTAGCGGCGCATGAACGGCCCGTCGCACAGGGACGCTTCCAGCGCCGCCACGGTGCTGGCAAAGCGTGCGTCGTGGCGCGGCAGGAAGCCCACTTCGCCCATCAGCAGCACGCTGGCGTCGAGGTCGCGCCCGCCCAGGCTCTCGACGTAAGCCTGGCGCTCTTCGTTCCACGCGCGCTCAACGATGGCTGTGCGGATCACTGCGGCGCGCTGCTGCCACAAGGCCGCGCGTTCCGGCAAGCCGAGCACGACAGCGATGCGGGCCAACCGGTCGCAGGCTGCCCAGCACATCAGTGCCGACGAGGTGTGCACGCGGGCCCGCGTGCGCAGCTCCCAGATGCCGGCGTCGGGCCGGTCGTGCAGAGCCCAGGCCTGCTCGCCCATCACTTCCAACGCGGTGAAGTCGGCCGCGTCACCGCGGCGGAACAGGCGGTGATCGTGGAAGGCCTGCGCGGCGCCGAGCACCACGCTGCCGTAGACGTCGTGCTGGAAGTGCTCCTGTGCTTGGTTGCCCACCCGCACCGGCCCCATGCCGCGGTATCCCGCTGCGCGCGCCACCACCGACTCGGGCAGCGACTTCTCCAGACCGATGCCGTACAGCGGCTGCACGTGACCGTTCTCGGCGCCGCGCACCACGTTGTAGAGCCAACTGAGGTAGGCCTCCATCGTGCCGACCTCGGCCAAGCTGTTCAGCGCGCGGACGACGAAGAAGGCGTCGCGCAGCCAGCAGTAGCGGTAGTCCCAGTTGCGGCCACTATTCGCGGCTTCAGGGATGCTGGTGGTCATCGCCGCGACGATGGCGCCGGTATCCTCGAACTGGCACAGCTTGAGCGTGATGGCGGCGCGAATCACCGCGTCCTGCCACTCCAGCGGCACCGCCAGCCGGCGTGACCAGTGGCGCCAGTAGAGCGCGGTTTGCTCCTCGAACTCGCGCGCGGTGTTGTCGATGCTGCCGACCAGCGTTTCGTCGGGCCCGAGCAGCAGGCTCATCGACCGGGTCGGCGAGAACCAGGTGCCTTCGAGCAGGTAGGTCAGCGGCACGCTCGTGTTCAGCCGCAGCGTCAAGTCGGGCATCACGAAACGCAGGTGGTGGCTGCCGCGCGTCAGGGTCGGCGACGTGGCGCCCCAGTCACCGTGCGGGCGCACCGTGATGCGCACACGCGGGTGGCCGGCCAGCAGGTGGACCCGGCGCACGAGTTGTGCCGGCCGGAACACACGGTCGCGGTGGATGAAGCGTGGCGCGAAGTCCGTGAGCTCGATGCCCTGGCCGCGGTCGTCCCACAGCCGGGTGCGCACGATCGCGGTGCCGGGGTCGTAACTTTGTTCGGTGCGTGCCAGCCCTTCGAGTTCGACGGTCAGCGCGCCGTCCAGCGGCAGCCCGTCGCGGCTGTGCAGCAGCGCGTCGAAGACCGGCGTGCTATCGAAGCACGGCATGCAGCACCAGACGATGCTGCCGCGGCGCTCGATCAGTGCGCTGACGGTGCAGTTGCCGATCAGCGCCAGGTCCAGACTGGCCGCCGGGCGGGGCGCGGCTTGATTCGCAGGCATCGTTAAACTCCGCATCGAAAAAGGCGAAAGGGGTTTTGGGTCGGTCAGGATGTAAACTTGATCGAATGTACATGAAGACCGACCTGCGAGCACCGCCAAGCCTTCCCGCCCTCACCGTATGCGGCAGGCCCGTTTGCCATCCGATGGCGGCATCAACAGCGCCTTCGCCTTTCGACATGAACCCACCTAGACAGCGGCTGACGCCGCAACCCGACCCGCGCATCCGAGCGTGAAGACCTTCCGCCTGCAGTTGCGCTTTCTGGTGCCGCTGATTGCGGTGCTGGTCACGGCTTCGTACTTGGCCGTGCCGTTTATGGACCAGGTCACGCTGCGATGGTTCAGCCGCGACCTCAACAGCCGCGGCACGCTGGTCGCCAGCGCCTTGTCCGACTCGGTCGGCGAGGCCTTGATCGCCGGCCGGCCGGCGCGGCTGCAGCCGCTGTTTGACCGCGCCGTGAAGGATGAGCGGCTGCTGGCGGTCGGCCTGTGCAATGCCGATGGTCTGCTGCTGCAGAGCACCGCCGGCTTCCCAGCGACGCTGGGTTGCGCGCAGGCGCAGGTGCTGGCCGCCCAGCCCGAACCGTGGCTGGCGCTCCCCGGCGGCGCGGTGCATTTGGGTGTGCACGACGTGATCGGCCAACCGCCGCCGCCTCCCTCACCGCCGCTGGAGCAGGTGAGTCCTGCATCAGGCCTGATCCCCGACACGGCGCTGGCCAGACTTGGCGAGGCGGCTGCGGCGATCGAATCGCCAACCTCGTCACCATTGCTGTTGGGCCGCCTTGTGCTGCTGCAAGACATGAGCTTCATCGAACGCCGCAGCGCGGACACGCGGCGGTACCTGATCGGGCTGATTGCCGCCCTCGGCTTGGTGATTGCATTGATCACCGTGGTGGTGGCACAGCTCAGTTGGCGCGGATGGGTCAACGGCGCACGCGCGCTGATGCGGGGCGAGGGCCTGCTGAGCCCGCTGCTGTCGGGTGCCGCATCGGCGCCGGAACTGGCGCCGTTGGCCGCCGACCTGCGCGCGCGGCTTCGCGACATGGAGGACGAGTTCCGCCGTTCGCAAGGCCCCGAGGCCGAGTGGACCGCCGAGCGCCTGCGCGCGCTGCTGCAGACCCACCTGAGCGGCGACCAGGTGATCGTCGTCTCCAACCGCGAGCCGTACATCCACGAACACGCCGACTCGGGCATTGTTGTTAAGCGGCCGGCCAGCGGGCTGGTCACCGCGGTCGAGCCGGTGATGCGCGCCTGCTCAGGCACCTGGATCGCCCACGGCAGCGGCAGCGCCGACCGTGACGTGGTCGACGCCGGCGACCGCGTGCTGGTACCGCCCGGGCAGGACGAATACCGGCTGCGCCGCGTCTGGCTCAGCGCCGAGGAAGAGCAGGGCTACTACTACGGCTTGGCCAACGAAGGCCTCTGGCCGCTGTGCCACGTGGCCCATGTGCGCCCGGTGTTCCGCGAATCCGACTGGGAAGCCTACAAGCGTGTCAACCAACGCTTTGCCGACGCGGTGGTGGCCGAAGCGCGCAGCGAAGACCCGGTCGTGCTGGTGCAGGACTATCACTTTGCGCTGTTGCCGGCGATGGTGCGCGAGCGGCTGCCGCAGGCCACCATCCTCACCTTCTGGCACATCCCGTGGCCGAACCCGGAGTCCTTCGGCATCTGCCCGTGGCGGCGCGAGATCCTGCAAGGCTTGCTCGGCAGCACGATCCTCGGCTTCCACACCCGCTTCCATTGCAAGAACTTCATCGAGACCGTGGACCGCTACCTCGAAGCGCGAATCGAGCACGAACACTCGACCATCGCCTTTCGCGAGAAGGAGACGCTGATCGAGAGCTACCCGATCTCGATCGAGTGGCCAAGCCCGGAGCAGGCTGCGGGCTGGGCCAGCGCGGCCGAGTGCCGCCAGCGGGTGGTCGGGCGCCTGGGCCTGCCTACCGACATCTGCCTGGCTGTCGGTGTCGATCGTTTCGACTACACCAAGGGCATCCTCGAACGCCTGAATGCGGTCGAGCGGCTGCTCGAGAAGCGTCCCGAGTGGGTCGGCCGCTTCGTCTTCGTGCAGGTCGCCGCGCCGACGCGCAGCGCGCTCGAGGAGTACCGCAGCTTCCAGGAGCGCATCGAGCGTGTCGCCGAGCGCATCGACCAGCGCTTCGGCCGCCCGGGCTACCAGCCGGTGCACCTGCTCGCGACGCACCACGAGCACGACGCCGTGACCGAACTGTACCGCGCTGCCGACATCTGCATGGTCACCAGCCTGCACGACGGCATGAACCTGGTCTGCAAGGAGTTCGTTGCGGCGCGCGACGACCTGCGCGGCGTGCTGATCCTGAGCCGCTTTGCCGGTGCCGCGCGTGAGCTGTCGGAGGCGTTGATCGTCAACCCGTACCACGTCGAGGAGACCGCCGACGCACTGCACCGCGCGGCCTCGATGCCGCCGGCCGAGCAGCGCGAACGCATGGCCAGCCTGCGTGGCACGGTGCGCGAGTTCAACGTCTACCGCTGGGCCGGGCGCATGTTGGCCGATGCCGGGCGCTGGCGGCTGCGTTCGCGCATCGAAGCGCGCGTCAAGCGCTCCCAGACGGGTTGACCGGCCCCGCCTCTTTCGAAGCAAGCCGCCATGCTGCATCTGTTCACCCCCGAAGGCGAGGCCGCGCTGGCGGCCGTGCTCCGGTTGCGGCCGCTGATGGCCTTCGACTTCGACGGCACGCTCACCCCTATCGTGGCGCGGCCCGCCGACGCCCGCATCTCGGTGGCGGTGGCCAGCCGGCTCGCGGCGCTGGCCAGCCGGCTGCCGGTGGCCATCGTCACCGGGCGGGCGGTGGCCGACGTGCGGCCGCGGCTGGGCTTCGTGCCGCACTTCGTCGTCGGCAACCATGGCGCCGAGGTCGAGCCGGCGGCGGCCTCCGGCGCGGCGCTGTTCACCGCGCTGGACGGTCTTCGTGCGCAACTGTCGGCACACGCCGCAGCGCTGCGCTCGGCCGGTGTGCAGGTCGAGGACAAGGGGCTGTCGATCGCACTGCACTACCGCCTCGCGCGCGACCGCGCGCGCGCCCTGCAGCGCATCGAGGAACTGCTGACCCCGCTGCCGGCCGGCCTGCGGTGCTTCGCCGGCAAGATGGTGGCCAACGTGGTGTCTGCCGACGCGCCCGACAAGGCCCAGGCGGTGCACGCCCTAGTGACGACCACCGGCGCGGCGGCGGCCTTTTTCGCAGGCGACGATGTCAACGACGAACCGGTGTTCGCCGCAGCGCCGGCGCACTGGTTGACGCTGCGCATCGGGCGCGACGACCCGGCCAGCCTCGCGCGCTTCGGACTCGACGGCCCGCACGAGATGGCGATGCTGCTACAGCGTGTGCTGGCAATCACCGCAGCGGCTGCCAGCTGTCGCATCCCAAACAATCGTAGGGGCATAATTTCACCCCAGCAACCCCAAGCAGACGCGCCATGAACCCCTACGACTTCGACCTCTTCGTCATCGGCGGCGGCAGCGGTGGCGTGCGCGTAGCGCTGGCCGAGGCGCACGGCCAGGCTGGGCTGGACGGCACCTGCGTCAACGCCGGCTGCATCCCCAAAAAACTCTACGGCTACACCGCGCACTACGCGGCCGCGCAGCGCGAGTCGCAGGTGCAGCGCTGCCTGCTCGGGCCGCAGGCCACGGGCAGCGCGGCAACACCCGAAGCGCAACCAGCAGCCGGCTGAAGCGGGCCGCCAGCCATTCACCACGAAATCTCGGACTCGCAATCCGAATTTTTAAGCTAAGATGCGCAGATGATTCACCGCAGCCGTCATCTGCAGGCCCTGCGCACCGCCTTGAGCCTATTCCCGGTCGTGGCCATGCTGGGCGCCCGTCAGGTAGGGAAAACCACGCTGGCGCGTGCGCTGCTCACAGAGTGGGCTGGGCCTGCGCACCATTTCGACCTACAAGACCCCGAGGACCAAGCCCGCTTGAGCGATGCCTCATTTGTGCTCAGGCGCCTCACGGGTTTGGTGGTGCTGGACGAAATCCAGCTGCGGCCCGACCTGTTTGCCTTGCTGCGCGTGCTGGCTGACCGGGCCGACGCACCGGCTAGGTTTTTGCTGCTAGGCAGCGCGGCGCCCGAACTGCTGCGCAACACCTCGGAAAGTCTGGCCGGGCGGGTGGTGTTCCACGAGCTCGAGGGCCTGATGCTGGATGAATTGCCCAGCCCCATGCTCGATGCGCGCTGGTTGCGTGGCGGTTTCCCGCGGTCGCTGCTGGCCCCAACCGACGCGGCGAGCCGCACATGGCGCGAGTCATTCATACGCACCTATCTGGAGCGCGACCTGCCGCAACTCGGTATCAACCTGCCGGCACTGACGCTGCGTCGCTTCTGGACCATGCTGGCCCACTACCACGCGCAAACTTGGAACGGCAGCGAACTCGCTCGGGCCTTGGGGGTGAGCGACAAGACGGTAGCGCGTTACCTCGACATTCTAGAGGGCACCTTCATGACTTGGCGCCTGCGGCCTTGGCACGGCAATCAAGGCAAGCGCGAAGTCAAGGCGCCCAAGGTGTACCTGAGCGACACCGGCTTGCTGCACAGCTTGCTGGGCATCGCGGCCGAGCACGACTTGCTGGCCCACCCCAAATGCGGCGCCTCGTGGGAGGGGCTGGCCGTGCGCGAAATCATGCACAAGATCGGCGCGGGGCGCGACGAAGCGCACTTCTGGGGGCTGCACTCGGGTGCCGAGCTCGACCTGCTGATCGAAAGACAAGGTCAGCGCCTGGGCTTTGAAGTCAAGCTCACCCGTGCGCCCAAAGTCACCCCGTCCATGCGCTCCGCACTGCAAGTTTTAGGTTTAACCCATCTGTATGTGGTTTGCCACGGCGACGGGCCCATTGCCCCTTTGGCCGATGGCATCAGCGCCCTGCCGCTGCAAAGCTTGAGCACGCTGCATGCCGACAGCGCATTCGAAGCCCTGCTCACGGCAAGCTGGCGCTGAATCGGCGCACTTTGCCAGCGCCCACAGCGCGGCATAATTTCCCCCTAGCAACCCCACCACCACAGCCGCCATGAACCCCTACGACTTCGACCTTTTTGTGATTGGCGGCGGCAGCGGCGGTGTGCGCGCCGCGCGCATGGCGGCGCAGCGCGGTGTGCGCGTGGCGCTGGCCGAGGCGCACGGCCAGGCCGGGCTGGGCGGCACCTGCGTCAACGCCGGCTGCATCCCCAAAAAACTCTACGGCTACGCCGCGCACTACGCGACCGCGCAGCGCGAGTCGCAGGGCTACGGCTGGGAGGCAGCGCCGGCGCGGCTCAACTGGGCCACCCTCAAGGCCAACCGCGCGCGCGAGTTGGCGCGGCTCAATGGCGTCTATGCCGATCTGCTGCGCGCCAGCGGCGTGGCGCTGCTCGAAGGCTGGGCGCGCCTGCTCGACCCCCACACGGTGAGCCTGGCCACGCTCAACGCCGACGGCTCGCCGGGCCAGCGCCGCTTCAGCGCCGCGCGCATCCTCGTGGCCACCGGAGCCGCGCCGCATCTGCCGCACTTCAAAGGCCGCGAACACGCCCTGCACTCCAGCGATCTGTTCGAGATCGAGCCCTTTCCGCAGCGGCTGCTGGTGGTCGGCGGCGGCTACATCGCCTGCGAGTTCGCCTCCATCTTTCATGGCTTGGGCGCGCAGGTGACGCAGCTCTACCGCGGCGAGCAGATTTTGCGCGGCTTCGACGACGAGCTGCGCCACTTCCTGGCCGCCGAACTGCTGAAAAAAGGTCTGGATCTGCGCCTGCAAGCCGGCGTGCTGGGGCTGGAGCGCCACGCCGACGGCCTGCACGTGGCGCTGGAAGACGGCAACCGCCTGGTGGTCGATGCCGCGCTCTACGCCACCGGGCGCCGGCCCAATGTGCAGGGGCTGGGCCTCGATGAGCTCGGCGTGGCGCTGGGGGCGCAAGGCGAGATCGTGGTCGATGCGCAGTTCCAAAGCAGCGTGCCCAGCGTCTATGCGCTGGGCGACGTCACCGGGCCCATGCAACTCACCCCGGTGGCGCTGGCGCAGGCCATGCGGCTGGTCGATCGGCTCTACGGCAGCGGCCACGCTCGCCCGGCGCTCGACCTCGATCTGGTGCCCACCGCCGTGTTCACCCACCCCAGCCTAGCCACGGTGGGCCTGAGCGAGGCGCAGGCACGCCAGCGCTACCCGCGCGTGCGTGTGTACCGCAGCGAGTTTCGCGCCCTGCGCCACACCCTGAGCGCCAGCAGCGAGCGCACGCTCATCAAGCTGATCGTCAACGACGCCGACGACCGCGTGCTCGGCCTGCACATGGTGGGCGCCGAAGCCGGCGAGATCGTGCAGGGCTTTGCCGTGGCGCTGCAAGCCGGCGCCACCAAGGCGCAGTTCGACGCCACGCTGGGCATCCACCCGACCGTGGCCGAGGAGTTCGTGACCTTGCGCACGCCGGTGGGTGGGGGCTGATGTGCAATCCAGCGCACTTGCCACCCACCTGCGCCACAATGCCCCCACCATGCCGCACAGCCCGCCCCACAGCCCTCCCTTCACCCCGCCCCAAAGCTACACCGACGCCGCGGCCGCGCTGGCTCAGGTGCAGGCGCTGTACCAGCGCGCGGTGGCGCATTTGCGCCAGGCGCTGCACCAGTATGTGCGCGCCGGCGGCACCAGCGCACCCCAGCGCGTGCGCGCCTGCTACCCCTTCGTGCGCCTGCACTGCCAGCGCGCCCACGGCGGGCCCGGCGCGGGCGCGCCCAGCCGCCTGAGCTATGGCTTCGTCGCCGGCCCGGGCCGCTACGAAACCACCCTCACCCGCCCCGATCTGTTTGCCAGCTACTACCTGGAGCAGTTCCAGCTGCTGCTGCACAACCACGGCGGTGCGCTCGAAGTGGGGGTGAGCAACCAGCCGATCCCGCTGCACTTCGCGCTGGCCGAGCACGAGCACCTCGAGGGCGAGCTGAGCCCGGCCCAGCGCGCCGCCCTGCGCGACTGCTTCGACCTGCCCGACCTGAGCCTGATGGACGACGGCATCGCCAACGGCACGCACCAGAGCGCCGCCCACGAAGCGCAGCCGCTGGCGCTGTTTGGTGCGGCGCGGGTCGATTACTCGTTGCAGCGGCTGCGCCACTACAGCGGTACCGCCCCGGCCTGGTTTCAGGGCTTCGTGCTGTTTACCAACTACCCTTTCTACGTCGATGAGTTCATCCGCCTCGGGCAAGAGGCGCTGGCCAACCCCGAGAGCGAATACCTGGCCTTGGTCGAGCCCGGCAACGTGCTCACGCCGCGCGCCGGTTTGAGCGCCGCCGAACAACAGCTGTTGCATGAACTCGGACTAGGCCAACCGGGCCGCGCTTTGCCGCGCCTGCCGCAGATGCCGGCCTACCACCTGCTGCGCGCCGACGGCAGCGGCATCACGCTGCTCAACATCGGCGTCGGGCCCAGCAACGCCAAGACCATCACCGACCACATCGCCGTGCTGCGCCCGCACGCCTGGCTGATGCTGGGCCACTGCGCTGGGCTGCGCAACAGCCAACAGCTGGGGGATTACGTGCTGGCCCACGCCTACGTGCGCGAAGACCACGTGCTGGACGAAGAACTGCCGCTGTGGGTGCCCATCCCCGCGTTGGCCGAAATCCAGCTCGCGCTCGAAGGCGCAGTGGCCGACGTGACCGGTTTGAGCGGCGCCGAACTCAAGCGCATTTTGCGCACCGGCACCGTGGCCAGCACCGACAACCGCAACTGGGAGCTGCTGCCCGGCCAGACGCCGCAACGCCGCTTCAGCCAGAGCCGCGCCGTTGCGCTCGACATGGAGAGCGCCACCATCGCCGCCAACGGCTTCAGGCTGCGCGTGCCCTACGGCACCCTGCTGTGCGTGAGCGACAAGCCGCTGCACGGCGAAATCAAGCTCCCCGGCATGGCCAACGCCTTTTACCGCGAGCGCGTCGATCAGCACCTGCGCATCGGCCTGCGCGCCATCGAGCGCCTGCGCGCCGGTGGCGTCGATCAGCTGCACAGCCGCAAGCTGCGCAGCTTTGCCGAGGTGGCGTTTCAATGATGCCTACACCTTGAGGCCCAAACCTTGATGCCCACACCGTGATGCCCCAGCCGCCGCCCCGGCCTACAATGCGCGCATGAACCCACGGTACGACGTAGCCATTTTGGGCAGCGGTGTGGTGGCGCACACGCTGGCGCTGCTGCTGGCGCGCGAGCGCTTGCGGGTGGCGCTGCTGCGCCAGCCAGCGCCCCCGGCGGCTGGCCCCGACATCCGCGCCTACGCCCTCAACCAGGCCGCGGTTTCGCTGCTGAGCGATCTGCGCGTCTGGCCCGAGGCCCCGGCCGTGACACCGGTGCGCCAGATGTGGGTCTGCGAGCCCGACGCCGAGCGGCCTGGCGCCCTCAACCTGCTCGCACCCACAGCGCAGCAACCGCTGGCTTGGATCGTCGATGTGCCGGCGCTGGAGCAGCGGCTGGCGCAAGCGCTGCCGTTTCAGAGCGGCATCGACCTCGTGAGCAGCGCCCCACCAGCCGAACTGACCGTGATCTGCGAGGGCAAGCACAGCCGCACCCGGGCCCAGTTTGGCATCGAGTACGAGGTCGAGCCCTACGCCCACACCGCCGTGGCGGCGCGGCTGCGCTGCGCGCGAGCGCACGAGGGCGTGGCGCGGCAGTGGTTCCAGCACGGCGAGGTGCTGGCGCTGCTGCCCATGGACGGCCCCGAGGGCAAGCTGGTGGCCTTGGTCTGGTCGGTGCCCCATGAGCGCGCGGCTGAGCTGCTGGGCTTGGCTGCGCCCGCCTTTGCCGCCGCCGTAGCCCAAGCCTGCGACCACGCCTTGGGCGCCATGAGCACCGAAGGCACCCCCGCCGGCTGGCCCTTGCAGCTGTCGCGCGCCCGGCATTGGGTGCGGCCCGGCTTGGCGCTGGCGGGCGACGCCGCCCACGCCATGCACCCCTTGGCCGGCCAAGGGCTGAACATGGGCTTGGGTGACGTAGCCGAACTGGGCCGCGTGTTGCGCGAGCGCGAATACTGGCGCAGCCCCGGCGACTGGCGCCTGTTGCGGCGCTACGAGCGCGCGCGCCGCGCCGACTTCGAGCGCATGGCCACCCTCACCGACGGCCTCTACAGCCTGTTTGGCCATGGCGACGATCGCGTCGGCGCGCTGCGGCGCTGGGGGCTGCGGCGCTTCGATGGGCTCACGCCGCTCAAACACCACGCCATCCGCTTGGCGATGGGCGGCCCTGAGGCGGATGCGCCCTGCGCGCCGTTTGCTGCTCCTGCTACCGCTGCTTTTGCTGCCTCTGCTACCGCCTCTGGCCAACCACCTGCTGCGCCCTCCGCAGCTGCCTGAGCTCCCACCTCACTCGAGCCTCCTCCAGATGCACAGATCACCCACCGTCACCGCCGCCCCAACTCGCAGCGCTGCCGCCCATGCCTACTGCAGCGCCGTGGCACCAGCGGCTCAAGCCGCGCACCCGGCGCCAGCGCGACGCACCTGGTTGCACACTGTTTGGCTTAGTGGGTGGCGCTGGTGTTGGCGCGCCGGCGTCCTAGCCGCCTTGGCCGCCCTGCTCGCCGTGGGCACGCTGGCCAGCGCCAACGAGGCCACCATCCGCGCCAACTTGGCCGAGCGGCTGCCCAACCTGCCCCCGATCGAAGAGGTGCGCGCCGCACCCATGCGTGGCCTGTTTGAGGTGCGCATCGGCGCCAACCAGATTTTTTACTCCGACGCCGAAGGCAACTTCCTGATTCAGGGCCAACTGATCGACACCCGCAGCCGCAACAACCTGACCGAGCAGCGCATCGAGCAACTCAACGCCATCGCCTTCGACCAGCTGCCGCTGCGCGACGCCTTCACCATCGTGCGCGGCAACGGCCAGCGCCGCGTAGCCGTGTTCCAAGACCCGAACTGCGGTTTTTGCAAACGGCTCGAGCGCGATCTGAGCCGCCTGAACCACGTCACCATCCACATCTTCCTCTACCCCATTTTGGGCCGCGATTCGCTCGCCAAGTCGCAGCACATCTGGTGCGCGCGCAACCGCGCCCAAGTGTGGGAAAACTGGATGCTGCGCAACGTCGATCCGCCTGCCGCCACCTGCGACACCGCCGCGTTGCAGCGCAACATGGCGTTTGGGCAACGGCACGCCATCACCGGCACCCCCACCACCTTCTTCGCCGACGGCTCGCGCCTTTCGGGCGCCGCCGGCTTCGAGTTGCTCGAGCAGCGCCTGAGCGCGGCGGCAGCGCGTTGATCGGGCACAGATCGGCCTATCCCGCCTATCCCCCTCGCCCATGCCCACTGCCAGCCGCGCCCCATCGAACGGCCCCACGCCGCCAGCGTCCGCTGTGCCGGCAGTGCCGGCAGGAGCCACCGCCGATACCGCCTCCGCTGCGTCCGCCCAGCCCCTAGGCCCGCACTACCGCGTCGAACTGGTCGAGCTGCACGCCCACCTGTACACGCTCACCCTGCACATCAGCCAACCGGCGCGGCAGCAGCGCGTCAGCCTGCCGGTGTGGATTCCCGGCAGCTATCTGGTGCGCGAGTTCGCCCAGCACCTGCACGGCCTGCACGCCGACTGCGACGGCTGCGACGGCTGCGTCGTCCCGCTGCGCCAGCTCAACAAAAACACCTGGGAAGCCGCCACCCCAGCCGGCGCCCAGTTGCTGCGGCTGCGCTACCAAGTCTATGCCTACGACGCCTCAGTACGCAGCGCCTGGCTCGACGCCGAACGTGGCTTTTTCAACCCCACCAGCCTGTGCCTGCGCGTGCACGGGCAGGAAGCGCTGGCGCACACGCTCGAGCTCTGGGGCAGCGCCGCCACCCAAGGCTGGCAAGTGGCCACGGCCTTGGCGCCCGTCACCCCCGATGCGGCCCATGCCGACGCCCCCCACAGCCTAGGCCGCTGGCAGGCCGCCGACTACGACCAACTGGCCGATAGCCCCTTCGAGCTGGGCCGGTTCTGGAGCGCAGCCTTCAGCGTGCGCGGCGTCGGGCACCGGCTCGTGGTCAGCGGCGCTGGGCCGGGTTTTGATGGCGCACGCCTGCTGCGCGACACCCAAGCCATCTGCCAAGCCGCCATCGGCTTTTGGCACGGCACACAAGAGGCACCGCCCTTTGGGCACTACCTGTTTATGCTCAACGCCCGCCACGAAGGCTACGGCGGGCTCGAGCACCGCCACAGCACCGCCCTGATCTGCCGCCGCGCCGACCTGCCGCAGCTGCCCCTAGGCGGCACCCACACCCAAGCTCCAGCTCTGGGCGCCAGCGACGGCTACACCAGTCTGCTGGGCCTGATCGGCCACGAATACTTTCACGCCTGGCACGTCAAGCGCCTGCGCCCAGCCGAATACACCCGTTACGACTACGACCGCGAACAGCACACCGAGCTGCTGTGGCTGTTTGAAGGCTTCACCAGCTACTACGACGACCTGCTGCTGCTGCGCGCCGGCCTGATCGACGAAGCCTTCTACCTGCAGTTGCTCGCCAAAACCCTGAATCAAGTGCTGCACAGCCCGGGTCGGCTGGTGCACAGCTTGGCCCAATCCAGCTTCGAGGCCTGGACCAAGTACTACCGCGTCAACGAAAACAGCCCCAACGCCACCGTGAGCTACTACGCCAAAGGGTCCTTGGTGGCGCTGGCGCTCGACTTGCAACTGCGCGCCGAGGGCCGCTGCAGCCTCGACGCGGTGCTGCGTGCGCTCTACCAGCGCTGCCAAGGCGGCCCGATGCACGAGGCCGACCTGCTGGCCGTGCTCGAGCAATGCGGCGGGCGCAGCTACGCCCCCGAAATCGCGGCCTGGGTGCATGGCTGCGCCGATCTGCCACTGCCCGATTTGTTGCGCACCCAAGGCATAGACTGGCTCACCGAACCCGCGCCGCTGGCGCAGCGGCTGGGGCTGCGCGTGAGTGAAACCGAGGGCCTGCTGATCAAAAACGTGCTGCGCGGCTCGCTGGCCGAACAAGCCGGGCTGGCCGCTGGCGACGAATGGCTGGGACTGGAAGTGGGCAGCGCAAGCAGCGACTGCACCAGCAACGGCAACACCCGCACAGCCAACGACAGCACCAGCACCACCCCCAGCGCCTGGCGCGTGCGCACGCTCGACGAAGTCGCGCGCCACGCCTACGGCCAGCACAGCGTCGTAGCACTGGTGGCGCGCGACGGCCGGCTGCTGCGCCTGCCGCTGCGCTGGCCCACGCCCGAGCAGCCGCAAGCGCACACGGTGCGGTTGCAGCGCCTTGCCGCATCGGCCACCTCAGCTGCAGCCCCCTCAGCTGCGGCCGCCCCACCACCGGCCAGCCCAACCCAAGCACCCCACCCCGATGCGCCTTGGAGCCGCCTTGCCGGCGCGCTATAGTGGCAGCTCCCGCCGACCCTTGAACCAGAGACACAACCCATGAGCCAAACTTACGCAAACATTTTGGTGCGCACCGAGGGCCGCGTCGGCCTCATCACCCTGAATCGCCCCAAGCAACTCAACGCCCTCAACGACGCGCTCATGGATGAGCTCGGCGCCGCCCTCAAGGCCTTCGATGCCGACGCCGACATCGGCTGCATCGTGCTCACCGGCAGCGAAAAAGCCTTTGCCGCCGGCGCCGACATCGGCGCCATGGCCCAGTACAGCTTTGCCGACGTCTACAAAGGCGACTACATCACGCGCAACTGGGAAACCATGCGCAGCATCCGCAAGCCCATCATCGCCGCGGTGAGCGGTTTTGCTTTGGGCGGCGGCTGCGAACTGGCCATGATGTGCGACTTCATCATCGCCGCCGACAACGCCAAGTTCGGCCAGCCCGAAATCAAGCTCGGCATCATCCCCGGCGCCGGCGGCACCCAGCGTCTGCCGCGCGCTGTCGGCAAGTCCAAGGCCATGGAGCTGGTGCTCACCGGCCGCATGATGGACGCCGCCGAGGCCGAGCGCGCCGGCTTGGCCAGCCGCGTGGTGCCCCTAGACAAACTGCAAGACGAAGCCTTGGCTGCGGCCCTGACCATCGCTGGCTACTCGCAGATCGCCGTCATGGCGGCCAAAGAGGCGGTCAACAAGGCCTTCGAGGGCACATTGGCCGACGGCATGGCCTTCGAGCGCCGCCTGTTCCATGCCCTGTTTGCCACCGCCGACCAAAAAGAAGGCATGGCCGCCTTCGTCGAAAAACG
>Ga0208491_10054_pt1 | contig 44094 bp, 34 predicted proteins | sample SubbioCSW11_NovA_FD_184819 | JGI IMG/M metagenome (GOLD analysis project Ga0208491, IMG submission 184819) | Serpentinite rock and fluid subsurface biosphere microbial communities from McLaughlin Reserve, California, USA - CR11_CSW11_NovA (SPAdes) | ecosystem: Environmental > Terrestrial > Deep...
GCCGGCGCCGAACTGGCGGCGCTGAATGCCGAAGGCCAGTCGCCGCTGGCGATGGCCCTGCTCTCGGGCAACGCGCGGATGGCGCGCTTTCTGCTGGAACGTGGGGCACGCCCGGAACAGCCGGGCGCCCTGCCGGCGCTGCTGGCCGCCGCCGCCGGCGAGGACGACGACCCCGCCGTGGTGCAACTGCTGCTGCGCCACAAGGCACGGGTCGATGCCCGCGATGCCCGCGGCCGCAGCGCCCTCTTGGAAGCGATCGCCGCCGGCCACGCGGCGATCGTCCGCGCCCTGCTCGAGGCCGGTGCTTCGCCCCTGCTCACCGATGCCGAGGGCCGCAACGCCCTGCTCGAAGCCGCCGCCTCGCCGAATCCGGCCGTGCTGCCGCTGCTGGCCGGCAAACGCCTCGACCCGGCCGCCACCGATCTCGGAGGCCGCAACGCACTGTCCCTGGCCTGCCTGGCCGGTGTCGAGCCGGAGCGCCTGCGCGCACTGCTCGCGCTCGGTGTCGATCCGCAACAGCGCGATGCTGCCGGCCGCCGGCCGGTCGACCACGCCATCGGTGCCGGCCGCTGGTCGCTGGTGGCCGTGCTCGATCCCGACGGCCCCTTGCCGGCCGGGGCGCTCGACGAGCCGCCCGCCGGCGATCCGCGGGCGGTCCGCGACCGGCTGCACGCGGCCTTGCGCGAGCGCGACTTCGCCGCCGCCGCCGGCCTGCTTGCCGCCGCCGACGCCCCTTCGACGACGGCGCTTTCGATGCTGCTCTTGGAGTTCGCCGAGGCGGCCGCGCAGGACATCGCCGGCTGGCTGCTCGCCCACGGTGCCCGGCTCGATGCCCGCGTCGATGGCATGGACAGCGTCGGCCTGCTGCTGCTCGATCGCGGCCCGGAGGCCCTGGGCTTGCTCGAACTCGCCCTGGACAGCGGGCAGACCCCGCAGGGTGCCGGTGCGCTGGCGCGCTGGCTGGCCGCCAGCGCCGCCGAACCGCAGCGTGCCGAGCCGCTGGCCCTGCGCCTGTTGGAGCGTGGCGTCGATCCCTTCGCCGCCGCGCCGGGCGGGGAGCCGGCCGTGCTGCTGGCCGCCGCCGGCAACCAGTCGCGGCTGCTCGCGGCCCTGCTGGCGCGCGGCCTCGATCCGAGCGCTCGCGATGCCCGCGGCAACACCCCGCTGCACCGGGCGGTGGCCGGTGGCCACGAGGCTCTGGTCCGGCTGCTGATCCGCCACGGCGCCTCGGCCGAAGCCCGCGCCGCCGATGGTCAGACGCCGCACGGCCTGGCCCTGGCGCGCGGCCGCCGCGACCTCGCCGAATGGCTGGATTGGCGGCCCTGGCCGCTGCCGGCTCGTCCCTTGCGCGATGCCGACCTGCCGGCGGCGGCGGTGGCGGGCGACCTCGGCGCGCTCCGCCGTCTGCTCAGCCTCGGCCTGCCGATCGACGCCGTCGATGCCCAGGGCTGCACCGCCCTGCTGCGCGCCGCCGGCGGCGGCCACCGGGCCCTGGTCGATCACCTGCTCGACCGTGGTGCCGACCCCGCCCGCGCCGCCCGCACCGGTGCCACGCCGCTGTCGGCGGCCATCAGCATGCGGCACGTGGCGGTGGTCGAGCGGTTGCTGGCCGCCGGGGCCGACCCCAACCAGCCGATGCCGGGCGGGGTCACGCCGCTGATGCTGGCGGCCGCGCTGGGCCTGCCCGAGCTGGCGGCCCGCCTGCTGCAGGCCGGTGCCGACATCGCCGCCCGCGACGGTCAGGGCCTCAGCGCGCTGCATTGCGCGGCCTTGTTCGCGTTTTCCGCCCGCGAACGTGCCCGCGTGCTGGCCCTGCTCGATACCCTGCTGCTGACCGATGCGGCCCTCGACGAGGATCCACCGCCGGCACCGACGCCTTTGCTGCTGCTGCTCGGTGCGCGCGCCGAAGCCGGTGCCGCCCACGACGAGGAGGTCGTGCTGGCCGCGCTCGATCGCCTGCTGGGCGAGGACGCGGCGCTCGGCCGCGCCGAGCACCGCGGCCTGACCGCCCTGCATCTTGCCGCCCTGCACGGCATGGGCCGCGTGGTCGAGCGGCTGCTGGCCGAGGGTGCCGACCCGTCCGCCCGCGACCGCTACGGCCGCACGCCGGCCGAACTGGCCCTGCTGCGCGGCTTTGTCGACATCGCCGCGTGCTTCGGGCCGGCCCGCCGGGGCTGAGGATCAGCGCCGCATGAAATTGAAGAACTCGTCGTTCGACTTGGTGTTCTTCATCTTGTCGAGCAGGAACTCCATCGCGGCGAGTTCGTCCATCGGGTGCAGCAGCTTCCTGAGGATCCAGATCTTCTGCAGCATGTCCGGCTCGATCAGCAGCTCCTCGCGGCGGGTGCCGGAGCGGTTGATGTTGATGGCCGGGTAGACGCGCTTCTCGGCGATGCGGCGGTCGAGGTGCACTTCCGAGTTGCCGGTGCCCTTGAACTCCTCGTAGATCACCTCGTCCATCTTCGAGCCGGTTTCAACCAGCGCGGTGGCGATGATGGTGAGCGAGCCGCCTTCCTCCAGCTTGCGCGCCGCGCCGAAGAAGCGCTTCGGGCGGTGCAGGGCGTTGGCGTCGACGCCGCCGGTCAGCACCTTGCCCGAGCTCGGCACCACGGTGTTGTAGGCGCGGGCGAGGCGGGTGATCGAATCGAGCAGGATCACCACGTCCTTCTTGTGCTCGACCAGGCGCTTGGCGCGTTCGATCACCATCTCGGCGACCTGCACATGGCGGGCGGCCGGCTCGTCGAAGGTCGAGGACACCACTTCGCCGCGCACGGTGCGCTGCATCTCGGTGACTTCTTCCGGGCGTTCATCGACCAGCAGCACGATCAGGTGCACGTCCGGGTGGTTGGTGGTGATGGCGGTGGCGACCTGCTGCATCAGCATGGTCTTGCCGGCCTTGGGCGGGCTGACGATGAGCGCGCGCTGGCCCTTGCCGATCGGTGACATGAGATCCATCACGCGGCCGGTGATGTCCTCCGAGCTGCCGTTGCCGCGCTCGAGCTTGAAGCGTTCGCGCGGGAACAGCGGCGTCAGGTTCTCGAACAGCACCTTGCCCTTGCTGGCTTCCAGCGGCTCGCCGTTGATGGTATCGAGCTGGTTGAGTGCGACGTAGCGCTCGCCGTCCTTCGGATTGCGGACGCGGCCGGCGATGTAGTCGCCGGTGCGCAGGTTGAAGCGGCGGATCTGGCTGGGCGAGATGTAGACATCGTCGGGGCCGGCGAGGTAGCTCGCCTCGGCGCCGCGCAAAAAGCCGTAGCCGTCCTGCAGGATCTCCAGTACGCCATCGGCGGCCACCCCGTTCGGGTGGCGCGAGAGCACCTTGAGCAGGGCGAAGATCACGTCCTGCTTGCGCATCCGGGCCACGCCCTCGTGCAGGTTCAGGCGCTCGGCGAGTTCGAGCAGCCGGAACGCCGGCATCCGCTTCATCTCGGTGAGCGAGGGCACCACGAAGCCCTCGGGGAAACTGAACGGTGCCCGGTAGGGTTCGTTGCCGCCTTGGCCGCCCTGCTGCCGGCTCTCACCGCCCTGCTGCCGGCTTTCGCCGCTGGCGTGACGGCTCTCGCCGACCGGACGCTGGATGTCGCCGTCCGCAGCGTCTGCGGCTTCGCCCTCTTCGGGCAGGCCGCCGGCACGGCGCTGTTCGCGCTGGCGTTCCCGGCGTTCTTTCATGCGCTGCTTGAAGCGTTCGCGCCGCGAAAGCCGCTGCTCACCACCCGATCCGGACCCGCCCTCGTGGGGCTGGCCGGTGGTGCCGCCCTCGCCTTCGTGGCTGTCGTCATCGTCGTCGCGGTCTTCGGCCATGGCATCGGCGATCACATCGCGCAGGGCCTCGTCACGCCGGGCCTCGATGCTGGGCGCGGGGGTGGACGGTGGTGCGGCGACGGGCGGTGCGTCGACCACGGCAGGACTTGCGGCCTGCGTGTCGGGCGTGGTTTCAACGCTGATTTCGGCGTTGGTTTCAGGGGCGGCTTCGACGGCGCGGGCGCGGCTGCGCCGCGGACGCTTTTCCGCCGTTTCGGCAGGCGCGGTTGCGCCGTCGATCTCGGGTTCGGACACGAAAACTCCTCGCGACTGCGAGCAGGGCACTCAGGACATGAGCGGGAAAATCGGAGGCGGGCAGGCGTCGCCAAGCGTCGCGGCCGCAAGAATCACGCCCAACCCTACACCCGCACGGCGTGGTGCGGCAAGCCGGCCGGGCTGCGGCCGCCGTCCCGCGTTCAGCGGGGCGGGGCCGGGCGGGGCTCAAAGGCCCTTGTCGATGAAGGCGTTGAGCTGCGACTTGCCGACCAGGCCGACCTGGGTGCCGGCCACCTTGCCGCCCTTGAACAGCATCAGCGTCGGGATGCCGCGCACCGCGTACTGGCGCGGGGTCTGCGGGTTCTGGTCGATGTTCACCTTGACCACCCGGACCTTGCCGGCATAGGCCTTGGCCACGTCGTCGAGCAGGGGCGCGATGGCCTTGCAGGGGCCGCACCATTCGGCCCAGAAGTCGACCAGCACCGGCAGATCGCTGTCGAGCACCGCGCTGGCGAAGTCGGCATCGCCGACGTGGGAGATCGTGTCACTCATGGGGAGTCCTGTCAGGAGCCGGGGCGGGCCCGGCGGGCACTGCTACACTTGGGCGTCCCGGGTTCCAAAAACAAGCCCGGGTGCCGCCCGATACGGTGGCCGGCAGTGTGCGACCGCGTGCGAAGCGGGCGCAAGCCCGAACCCCCGCGCCGGCGCCCCGCCGCCGCCTCCATCCCAGGGACCCCATGAGCGACAAACCGCTGACCGATATCACCTTGGCCAGCTTCGACCTGCATCCGGCCCTGATGGCCGGTCTCGAAGCCGCCGGATTCTCCCGTTGCACGCCGATCCAGGCCCTCACTTTCCCGGTTTCGCTGCAGGGCCGCGACGTCGCCGGCCAGGCCCAGACCGGCACCGGCAAGACCCTCGCCTTCCTGGTCACCATGGCCAACCGCCTGCTCACCCGGCCGGCGCTCGCCAACCGCAAGGACGCCGACCCGCGTGCCCTGATCCTCGCCCCCACCCGCGAGCTGGCCATCCAGATCCACAAGGACGCCCTCAAGTTCGGCAGCGCGCTCGGCCTGCGCTACGCACTGATCTACGGCGGCGTCGATTACGACAAGCAGCGCGAGCAGTTGCAGGCCGGCACCGACGTCATCATCGCCACGCCCGGCCGTCTGATCGACTACGTCCGTCAGCACGTCGTCAGCCTGCACGCCTGCGAGGTCTGCATCCTTGACGAGGCCGACCGCATGTTCGACCTCGGCTTCATCAAGGACCTGCGCTTCCTGCTGCGCCGCTTGCCGGCACGCACCGAGCGGCAGACCCTGCTGTTCTCGGCCACGCTCAGCCACCGTGTGCTGGAACTGGCCTACGAGCACATGAACGAGCCGGAAAAGCTCGTCGTCGAGACCGAATCGATCACCGCCGCGCGGGTCCGTCAGGCGATCTACTTCCCGGCCAACGAAGAGAAGATCCCGCTGCTGCTCGGCCTGCTCTCGCGCAGCCCCGGCAACCGCACCATGGTCTTCGTCAACACCAAGGCGATGGTCGAGCGGGTGGCGCGGGCGCTCGAGAAAGGCGGCTACCGGGTCGGCGTACTCTCCGGCGATGTGCCGCAGAAGAAGCGCCAGAGCCTGCTCGGCAAGTTCCAGCGCAGCGAGCTGGAGATCCTCGTCGCCACCGACGTGGCGGCCCGCGGCCTGCACATCGACGGCGTCAGCCACGTCTACAATTTCGACCTGCCCTTCGAAGCCGAGGACTACGTGCACCGCATCGGCCGCACCGCGCGCCTCGGTGCCGAGGGCGATGCCATCACCTTCGCCTGCGAGCTCTACGCCCAGCACCTGCCGGCGGTCGAGGCCTTCATCGAGCAGAAGATCCCGGTCGAGGCGGTCACCGCCGACTTGCTCACCGCCCTGCCGCGCCCCGAGCGTGCCGCCCTGCCGGAAGGCGCGGAGCCGCTGGAGCGGATCGGCGACATCTTCCGCGAGGCCCGCGCCGAGATGGCCGAAAAAGACGCCAAGCACGGCCGTGGCGGCCGCAGTGGCAGCGGCGGCGGTGGAAGCCGCAGCGGCGGCGAGGGCAGGGGTTCGCGTCGCGAAAGCCGCGACGATGGTCGCGGCGAACGCGCTCCGCGTCCGCCCCGCGTCGAGGGCGAGCGCGGCCCGCGGCCGGAGCGTGCGCCGAAGCCGGAAGCCGAGGCCATCGTGGCCGCACCACAGCCCGCCGCTGCCTTGAGTGCCGCCACCAGCGCCGCCGAAAGCCCGGCCGATGCCGAGCGCCGCCGCCGTCGCCGCCGCAAGCCGCGTGGCGAACGCGGCGAAGCCACGCCGGCCGGCGCCGCCCCGACAGCCGCTGGCCCGATCGGCGTTTCGAAGGAAAGCTTCCTCGCCCGCATGGCGGCCCGCGTCAAGGGCTGGTTCGGCGGCTGAGCATGGCCCTGTTGCGGCTCGACGGCGTCTGCAAGGCCTATCCGGGCTGGCAGCTCGCGCTGGCCGAGGTCAGCTTCACTGTCGCCGCCGGCGAGGTGGTCTTTCTGACCGGCCACTCGGGTGCCGGCAAGAGCACCCTGCTTCGCTTGCTGCAACTGGCCGAGCGACCGGACCGCGGTGCTGTGCTGGTCGAGGAGCGCAACCTCGCCGCCGTGCGTGGCCGTGACGTGGCCCGCTACCGCCGACGCCTCGGCGTGGTCTTCCAGGACCACCGCCTGCTGCCGCACTGGAGCCTTCTGGACAACGTCGCGCTGCCCCTGCGCATCGCCGGGCTGGCCGAGGCCGAGGTGCAGGCCCGCGTGCGCGCCGTGCTCGATCGGGTCGGGCTGGGCGAGCGCCTCGCCGCCCGTCCGCCGCAGTTGTCCACCGGCGAGCAGCAACGCGCCGGCATCGCCCGTGCGGTGGTTGGCCGGCCGCTGCTGCTGATCGCCGACGAACCCACCGGCAACCTCGACCCGCAACTCGCTGCTGAGCTCATGGGCCTGTTCCTCGAATTGCCCGAACAGGGCAGCACGGTGCTGATCGCCAGCCACGACCTCGCCCTGATCAAGCGCACAAGGCGGCGCACGCTGGTGCTGCAGCAGGGCCGGCTGGTCGACGACATCGCCGGCGAGGACCTCGCTGCATGAGTACTGCGCGCCACCGCCCGGCCGCCGCCCGGCGCAGCCGTTTCGAGGGCCCGGGCGGGGCGGCCTGGGGCCGCGGCCATGCCCGCGCTTTCGCTTTCGCCTTCGCCCGCTGGCGGGCCACGCCGCTGGCCAGCGCCGCCACCACGGCGGTGCTGGCGCTGGCCTTGCTGCTGCCCCTGCTGCTCGGCCTCGCCTTGCACAATGCCGGCCGGCTCGCCGGCACGCTGGAGGCCTCGCGGGCGATCAGCCTCTTCCTCGCCATGGACCAGGATGCAGCGGCGGCAGCGGCCCTCGCCGAGCGCCTGCGGGCGCGGCCCGAGGTCGCCGCGGTCAGCCTGCGCAGCCCGGAGCAGGGCCTCGAGGAGTTCCGTCGCATGAGCGATCTTGCCGACAGCCTTGAACTGCTCGACGGCAACCCCCTGCCCTGGGTGCTGGTGGTGACGCCGCACGCTGAGCCGGCGGCGCTGGCCGCCACGCTGGCGGCCGAGCCCGGGGTCGAGACGGTGCAGTACGACGCCGCCTGGCGCGCCCGCCTCGATGCCTGGCTGGCCTTCGCCAGCCGTGCTCTGGGACTTCTGGCGGTCCTGCTCGCCGTCGGGGCGGTGCTGGTGGTGGGCAACACCGTGCGCCTCGACCTCGCCGCCCGCCACGACGAGATCGCCCTGCTGCAACTGCTCGGTGCCGACGACGCCGACATCCGCCGACCGCTGCTCTGGCTCGGTCTGCTGCACGGCGCCGGCGCGGCCCTGCTGGCGCTGGCCGGCGCTGGCCTGATCGGCCTGCTGCTGGCCGGGCCGCTGGCGGCGCTGGCCGCGAGCTACGGCGGCGGCTTTGCTCTGCACGGTCCCGGCCTGCCCGGCCTGTCCGCCACGCTTCTCGCCGGTGCGCTGCTCGGCTGGCTTGGCGCGCGGGTGGCGACCGGCCATGATCTGCGTTCCCTTCGTCCGGCCGATCGATGAGCACCCCCGCCTTCCGCGCCTTCGACAGCAGCTCACCGCGCATCCTCGTGGTCGACGGCTCGAAGGTGGTGCGCAAGATGATCGAAGGCGTGCTGCGCCAGCAGCTGCCGCAGGCCGAGCTGATGCTCTGCGAGAGCGGCGCCGAAGCCCAGCAGGCCCTGCAGCAGGGCGCCATCCACCTGGTCAGCACCGCCTTGCGCCTGCCCGACATGGACGGGCTGGAACTGGCGCGCTACCTCAGAGAGCACACGCCGCAGGCCTACATCCCGATCATCGTCGTCTCCGGCGATGTGCAGGACCGGCTGGAGACGCGCTCGATCACCGACGATGTCACCGATTACTTCGACAAGTCGCTGGGCTTCACCGCCCTGGCCGCCTTCATCAAGGGCTATGTGGCGCCCGAGGGCACGCCCGGCGGCGAGGTGCTCTACGTCGAGGACAGCAAGGTGGTGGCGATGGCGACCCGCCGCATGCTCGAGAAGCACGGCTTCCGGGTGGTGCATTGCAGCGGTGTCGAGGACGCCATCGCCTGGCTCGAGTCGGCGCTGGTGCAGGGCCGCGTGCCCGGCGCCGACGTGGTGCTGACCGACGTTTATCTGAAAGGCGAACTCACCGGCAAGGAACTGGTCAAGGCCATCCGCGAGGACTTCGGCTACCCGAAGGGCCAGTTGCCGGTGCTGGTGATGACCGGCGATGCCAACCCGGCCAACCAGACCGCGCTGCTGCGCGCCGGGGCCAACGACCTCGTGCTCAAGCCCATCGAAGAGCGCTTGCTCATCACCAAGCTGCTGTTCCAGTTGCGCGTGGGGCGGATGCTGCGCGAGCGGCATGGGCAGGCCTGAAGACAGCGCGGCACCCGATGCGGTCGCGCCGGCGATCAGCCTCGAGGCTTCGTGGCGCCGCCGCCTTGGCGCGCATCTGCAGGGCGAAGCGATGCAGGCGCTGGCGGCGTTCCTGCGCGCCGAGAAGGCATCCGGCAAAGTGGTCTATCCGCGCGGCCGGGCGATGTTCGCCGCGCTCGACGCCGTCGCGTTCGATGACGTCAAGGTCGTCATCCTCGGCCAGGACCCTTACCACGGCCCGGGCCAGGCCCACGGTCTGAGCTTCTCGGTGCCGCCGGGCGTGGCCATCCCGCCCTCGCTGCTCAACATCTTCAAAGAGATCGAGCGCGACCTCGGCCTGCCCCTGCCGCGCCATGGCTGCCTCACGCACTGGGCCGGGCAAGGCGTGCTGCTGTTGAACGCGGTGCTCAGCGTCGAAGCCGGGAAAGCCGGCAGCCACGCGGGCAAGGGCTGGGAGGGCTTCACCGACGCGGTCATCGGGGCCCTGAGCCGCGAGCGCGAGGGCCTCGTCTTCCTGCTCTGGGGCAGCTACGCGCAAAAGAAAGGCGAGCTGATCGACCGCCAGCGCCACTGCGTGCTGAAGGCCCCGCACCCCTCGCCGCTGTCGGCGCACCGCGGCTTTCTGGGCTGCGGGCATTTCGGCAAGGCCAACCGCTGGCTGCAGGGCCGCGGCCTCGCCCCGATCGACTGGTCGCTGCCACCGGCAGGCTGAACGGCCCCGACGTCGCCCGGCCGGAACGCGCCTGCTGGCGCGGCGCTGGCTGACGGCTCCATCAGGCGTGCCAGCTCCAAAATGACCGATGAACGCGTTTAGCACTCGTCACATTCGAGTGCTAAGATGAAATCTTGCCGCCGGAGGATCGACCATGACCACCGCCCTGCTTACCAGTCCCGTTACCATCCCCAGCGCCCTCGGCTCTTTCGAGGCCTACGTGGCGACGGTCCACCAGATTCCCGTGCTCAGCGTCGAGGACGAGCAGGCGCTGGCGCGCCGCCTCCGCGATGACGGCGACCTCGAGGCCGCCAAGGCGCTGGTCGTCTCGCACCTGCGCTTCGTCGTCCACGTGGCCCGCGGCTACCAGGGCTACGGGCTGGGCATCGGCGATCTGGTGCAGGAGGGCAACATCGGCCTGATGAAGGCGGTCAAGCGCTTCGACCCCGATCAGGGCGTGCGCCTTGTCAGCTTCGCCGTGCACTGGATCCGCGCCGAGATCCACGAGTTCATCCTCAAGAACTGGCGCATCGTCAAGGTCGCCACCACCAAGGCGCAGCGCAAGCTGTTCTTCAACCTGCGCAAGAGCAAGAAGCGCCTTGGCTGGATGAACGACGCCGAGGTCAGCGCGGTGGCCAAGGATCTGAACGTCTCAAAGCGCGAAGTGCTGGAGATGGAATCGCGGCTCTCCGGCCGCGACATCGGTTTCGACGCCCCCGCCGGCGAGGACGACGACCACGCGCCGCCGGCACCGATCGCCTACCTGGAGCAGGCCGACGCCGACCCGGCCGCGTTGTTCGAGCGCGAGAACCACGAGGAGAAGCAGCTCGACGCGCTGGGCGAGGGCCTCGACCGCCTCGATGCCCGCTCGCGGGCCATCCTCGAACGCCGCTTTCTCGGCGAGGCCAAGGCCACGCTGCAGGAACTCGCCGCCGAATACGGGGTCTCCGCCGAACGCGTGCGGCAGATCGAGGCGCATGCCCTGAAAAAACTCCGCGGACTCCTGCTGGCCTGACCATGAACACCCCCTTTCCGCCGCCGTCCCCGACCCCCGCCCGCTCTGCCCGCCGGATCTGGCCTTGGGCGCTGGGCTGTTTCACGCTCCTGCTGCTCGCCGGTGTGCTGCTGGTGGCCGGCATCTGGTTCGGCATTCGGGCGCTGGGCCAGATGAGCCAGCAGATGGTCACCGCCATTCCCGGCGTGCAGGCGCAGTTCGGCGAGATCACCGACGTCGGCATCGACTGGGGGGCCATCAGCGCCGCCGCGGCCGCCGGGCGTCAGGCCATCGTTCTCGACCTCAGCGGCGCGGCCGGTGTCGGCGGGCTGGAGATCGAGATCGACCCCGGCTCCGGCGCCTTCCGAAGTGCGCGCCTGACCCTGCCCAACGGCGAGGTCCGTGAGCTTGACACCGCCATGCTGGCGCGCCTGCAGGCCCTGCAGGAAGGCCAACTGCTGCCGTTGCTGCCGCTGATCCTGCCGGCACCCACCGGGCCGGCACCGGCCGAACCCGCGCCGGCCGAGCCCGCACCCACGAGCTGAGCCGCAGCGCCGCTCAGAACAGATCGATCGGGTCGACATCGAGCGACCAACGCACCCGCCGCGCCTCGGGCAGGCCGTACCAGACCGGCACCGCCGCCGTCAACGCTGCCTGCAAGGCCGATCGCGAGCCTGACCGCAAGAGCAGGTGCAGGCGGCTTCGGCCGGCCCGGCGCGGCATCGGCGCCGGCATCGGTCCGGCAAGGCCCAGTCCCGGCGATCCGGCAAGACCGCGCACCACCGCCTGCAGGAAAGCCTCGGCGGCGGCCGTTTCGACCGCTTCGGCGCGCAGCAGCGCCCAGTGCGCGTAGGGCGGCAGCTCGGCCGCCTCGCGTTCGGCCAGCAGCACCGCCGCCAGGGCCGGGTAGCCGCCGTCCAGCAGCAGGGCCAGCCACGGGTGTTCCGGGTGGTGGGTCTGCAGGATCAGCGTGCCCGGCTGGCCGGCGCGGCCGGCACGGCCGGCCACCTGCACCAGCAATTGCCCGAGCCGCTCGCCGGCACGGAAATCGACCGAGAACAGGCCCTCGTCGAGCGAGACCACCGCCGCCAGCGTCAGCCCGGCGAGGTCGTGGCCCTTGGCCAGCATCTGCGTGCCGACCAGCACGCCGGGGGCCGAGCCCAGTTCGGCCAGACGTCGGGCGAGGCCGTCCTTGACCGCCGTGGTGTCGCGGTCGACGCGGATCACCGGATGGCCGGGCAGTGCGGTGGCCAGTTCGGCCTCAAGGCGTTCGGTGCCTTGGCCCTGCGGTTGCAGGGCGAGGCTGCCGCAGTCCGGGCAGGCAGGCGGCACCGGAGCGCGAAAACCACAATGGTGGCAAAGCAGCCGGCGACCGCCGGCGTGCACCGTGAGGTGGGCGTCGCAGCGTCGGCAGGGAGCGCTCCAGCCGCAGTCGTGGCAGAGCAGCACCGGGGCGTAGCCGCGGCGGTTGCGGAAGACCAACGCCTGACCGCCGTGCTCGAGGGTTTCGCTCAGCGCCGCCAGCAACTCCGGACTCAGGCCGGCCTGCAGCCGGCGTTTGCGGACATCGAGCACCCGCACGGCCGGCGGCCGCGCCTCGGGATGCGCCCGACGCGGCAGGGCGAGGCGCTGCAGACGTCCCGTGAGCACCTGCCGCAGCGATTCCAGCGAGGGTGTGGCGCTGCCCAGCAGGACCGGCGCGCCCAGCCGTCGGCCGCGCAGCAGGGCGAGATCGCGGGCGTGGTAGCGCACGCCGTCCTGCTGCTTGTAGCTGGCGTCGTGCTCCTCGTCGACGACGATCAGCCCGGCCTGCAGCAGAGGCGTGAACACTGCCGAACGGGTGCCGACCAGCACCCTCCCGGCACCGCTGGCCATCGCCGCGAAGGCCCGGACCCGTGCGCCATCGCTGCAGCCGGAATGGGCGGCATGCACCTCGACCGTCAATCCGGCCTGCAGCCGCGCTACGGTGGCGGTGATCAGACCGATCTCTGGCACCAGCACCAAGGCCTGGCGGCCCCGGGCAAGGGCGTGACGGATGGCGGCAAGGTAGACCTCGGTCTTGCCGGAGCCGGTCACGCCCTCCAGCAGGAAACCGGCGTAGCCCTCCACGGCGGTGATCGCGGCCACGGCAGCCTGCTGTTCGGGATTGAGCGGCAGGCCCTCGGCCTGCGGCCACGCGCGTGCCGGTCGCACCGCCGGCAGCGGCTTGCCCTCGCGCAGCGGCGTGGGCAGGGCGGTTGCCCAGACCTCGCCGAAGGGCGCGTGGTAGTAGCGGGCGACGAACGCCAGCAGGCCCCAGGCCTCGTCGGTGAACAGAGGCTGGGCGTCGAGCCGGGCCTCCACCGGCTTGAGCGGGCCGTTGCTGGTGGCCGGGCCGCAACCGACCACCACACCCACCAGACGCGAGCGGCCGAACGGCACCCGCACCCGGCAACCCAGCCAGTCCGGCCCCGCCGGTTCGCCGGCCGGCGGCGCGTAGTCGAAGGCCTGCGGCAAGGGACGCGGCAGGGCCACCTGCAGGACGGGTGGGGGCATGCGGCCAGTGTAACGACCGGTGTGCCGGGCCGGTGCCTTGCGATGGCGTCGAGAAAGTACCGGCAAGCTCTTGATTCCCGGCACCCCGTGGCTTTATCCACACCGGCTGTGGACAAGTCTGTGGACGGCAGTGGGACCGGGACTGCGCAGCGCCCGTCCGTGGCGGCTCGCGGCCAGCCTGATGATTTTTTCGTCAAACCGAAACAATCCAATAAAAACAACGGCTTGAGCGGTGATGAAGGGGTGTCGGAGACGTTTCGGCGCGGGCCGCAGGCCGATCAACCGAGTCCCGTCGGGGTGTGCACAACCGCGACCGGCCCGCGGCCCGCGCCACGGGCGGTGGAGCCTGCTTTGTGACGGCTGTCAACTCCTTTGCGGGGTCGGTGGCTCCGGCGCCGACGAGCACCGCAGGTGACGCCCCGCCGGGGCCTGCCTAGACTGCACACCGTGCCCACCCCCCCGCCCCCCGCCCTGTCCGCCTTTTTGCGTGGCATCGAACCGCGTGCCGACGTGCTGCTGCGCGCCTTGGCCGGTCCCGACCTCGACAGCGCCGCCCTGCTGACCCGGCTGCGTGTCGAGTTCGCTGAGCGCGCGGCCCGCCTGCCGCTCGCCGAATGGCCGCTGCGTTACTGGGGGCTGTTGCTGGCGGCTCCGGAACTGCAGGAACCGGCCAGCGGACTGCCGCAGCATCCGCTCTACGCTCTGGCCCCGACCCGCCGCCTCGTCCTGCTGCTGCGGCTGGTGGTCGGTCTGGAACCGGCCGGCGCGGCGCGGGTGCTGGGTCTTTCCGAAACTGCCCATCAGGCACTTTTAACCGATGCCGAGCAGAAACTGGCCGAGGCCGGGGTCGGCCCGGCCGTGCTGCTGCGCTGGCAGGAAGGGTTTCAGCAGCAGGTGCGGGCCGCCAGCCCGTCCCGTCCCGAACGCGATCCTGCCATCACGCCGGCCGTCAACAATCCACCCGCTGCCCTGAATCTGCGGCAGGCCGTCGCCGATCCACCCGCCCCGGCCCAGCGCCAGGCCGCCGGGTCGGCGCGACTGGCCGGCCTGCGCGCCCGCCTGCGTCGCTGGTCCGGATCACCGCAGCGCTGGCTGCTCGGGCTCCTGCTGCTCCTGCTGCTGGCGGCCTTGGCCGCGACCTTCCGCTGGCCGCCCTCGGCCCCAGCCCCCGCGGGTGCGGTGCAGGCCTTGAGCACGCCGGCAGCACCACCCGTGACGGCGCTCGAGGACCGGCTGCTGGTCGATCCCGACCTCGACCTGCTGCTGGTCGCCGAGGATGCCCCCTGGCGACTGGGCGTGGGCCTGCTCAGCTGGTGGTCGGCCGAGCGCGGCGATGCCCTGCCAGCACCCGCGCCGATGGCGTCGGCACCGACGGTCTTGGCCTGGTCGGCCCTGCCGGCGGTGCTGCGGGCCAGCTTGAGCGAGGCCGAAGCGGCCTGGCCGGCGCTGGCCCCGGACGAGCAGGCGGCTCTGCTTGCCCGGGCCGAGCGTTGGCAGGCGGCCTCTGTCGAGCAGCGTCGCGCATGGCTTGCGGCCTATGCCGAGTGGCTGGCGCGCCCGGCCCTGGAGCGCGCCACCCTGCGCGCCCGCCATGCCGAATGGCGGGCCTTGGAGGCCGGAGAACGGCAGGCCCTCGATGCCCTGGCGGTGGCCTGGCGGGCCTTGCCCGAGCCCGAGCGGCAAGCCCTGACCGAGGCCTTCGCCGCCTTGCCCCCGGCTGTCCGCGAGGACTGGGGGCTGGGGCCGCGGCTGGGCCGCCAGCTGCCGGGCCTGCGGCCGCTGCTGGCCTTCGTGCCGGCCGGCCAGCAGTTCGCCCTGATCGGTGCGATCGACGAACTGGACGATACCGAACGGGCCGCCCTGGCCGAGCGCATCGCCCGGATGGGCACGGCCGAGCGCGCCGCCCTGCGCGCTGCGGTGCTGGCCGCCGAACCGGCCACCCGCAGCGGCCTGCTGCGGACGGCGACCGCGCGCCCAGAGTGAGCAGCGATCCCGCCGCCACCGGCCAGCCCGGGCGCTGGCGTCGCGAGCTGCGCGCCACCGCCCTGCTGTCGGCACCGCTGGTGGTGGGCCAACTCGCCTCGATGGGCATGAACGTGGTGGTCACCGTGCTGGCCGGCCGCGACGACACCGCCACCCTGGCCGCCATCGGCATCGGCGCGCCGGCCTGGTCGGTGGTCATCCTGCTCTGCATCGGCGTGCTGATGGCGGTGCCGCCGACGGTGGCGCAGCTGGCCGGGGGCGGGCGCCGCGGCGAGATCGGCGCGGTGGCGCGGCAGGCCCTGTGGCTGGCTCTGGGTCTGGGTCTGAGCCTTTTGCTGCTGATCCGCGCCGCGCCGGCTGCGCTGGCTTGGTTCATCGATCCGGCCCTGATGCCCGGGGTGCGCGATTACCTGCTGGGCATCGGCTGGGGGGCGCCGGCCTTGGCCCTGTATTTCGCCCTGCGCTACGTCGCCGAAGGGGTGGCCTGGACGGTGCCGACCATGCTGGTCGGTGCGAGTGGCCTCGCCCTGCTGCCGTTTCTGGGCCAGGCCCTGATGCTGGGCAGCGGGCCACTGCCGGCGCTGGGGGCTGGCGGCCTCGGCTTGGCGGTGGCCCTGGCACTCTGGTGGCAGGTGCTGGCGATGGCCCTGACCCTGTGGCGCTCCAGGCGCTGCGCCGATCTGGGCCTGTTCGTCCGTTTCGATCCGCCGCAGCCCGTGGTGATCGGCCGCCTGCTGCGCCTCGGTGTGCCGATGGGCCTCGCCATCTTCATGGAGGGCAGCCTGTTCGTCGCCACCGCCCTGCTGATCGCCACGCTGGGGCCCTTGCCGATCGCCGTCCACCAGGTGGCCATCCTGGCGGCCTCGGTGGCCTTCATGGTGCCGCTCGGGGTGGCCATGGGCACCACCGTGCGGGTCGGCCAGGCCGCGGGCGCCGGTGACGCCGAGGGGGTGCGCTGGGCGGCGCGAGCCGGCTGGGGGCTGGGCCTTGCCACCCAGACCGGCTCCGCCCTGCTGCTGGCCTTGGGCGGAACGGCGATCGCCGGCTTGATCAGCCGCGACCCGGCGGTGGTCGGATTGGCCGCCTCGCTGATGCTGCTGGCCGCCGTGTTCCAGTTCGCCGACGGCCTGCAGGCGATCTCTGGCGGGGCCCTGCGCGGCCTCAAGGACGTCCGTATGCCGGCTCTGATCACGGTGTTCAGCTACTGGGGCGTCGGCCTGCCCACCGGGGTGCTGCTGGGCGGGGTCGGCGGCGCCGGCGGGGCACTGGTGTTCGGCTTGGGCTGGGGCCCGACCGGCTACTGGATCGGCCTGATCCTTGGCCTCTCGGTGGCCGCCGTGCTGCTGACCTGGCGCTTCGTGGCGCGCTCCTCACGTGACCTTCGGCCGGTGACCGCGAGGCGCGAAAACGGCTAAGGTCGGCATGATCGCCCGAGGAGCCTTTCCCGATGAACACCAGCGCCCCCCGTCCCGGCCCGGTCCGCCGCATCCTTGGCGGGTTCTGGTACGGCCTCACCTTCACCCGCCAGCTGGTGTTCAACCTGCTGTTCCTCGCCCTCGTCCTGCTGCTGCTCGCCGCCCTGCTGCGCGGGCCGGCCCTTGCGCCGCTGCAGCCGCAGTCGGCGCTGGTGCTCGAGCTCGACGGCCGGCTGGTCGAGCAGTTCACCCGCGCGCCGATCGACCGCCTGCTGGCTCAGGCCAGCGGTGACGAAGCCGGCGCCGAGCTGCAGCTCCGCGACCTGCTGCGCGCGCTGGAGGCGGCGGCGGCGGACCCGAAGATCGAGCGCGTGGTGTTGAAGACCGACGGCTTCTCGGCCTCGGGTTTCGCGGCCCTGCGCGAACTCGGTGCGGCGCTCGACGCGGTGCGCGCCGCCGACAAGGAAGTGATCGCCTGGGGCGTGGGTTTCGACCAGGTCGGCTATTACCTGGCCGCTCGCGCCGACGAGGTCTTCATGGACCCTGAGGGCCTGGTGCTGATCGAAGGCATCGGCCGCTACCGGCCCTACTACCGCGAGTTGCTTGCCGACAAGCTTGGCATCGATGTGCACCTGTTCCGCGTCGGCGAATACAAGAGCGCCGCCGAACCCTTCGTGCTCGATGGCAGTTCGGCGGAGGCGCGCGAGGCCGACCTGCACTGGATGGGCGATCTCTGGCAGCGTTACCTCGCCGAGGTTTCGGCGGCACGCGGTTTCGCCGAGGGCGAGCTGGCCACGCTGGTCGATGCCTTCCCGCAGCGCTTGCAAGCGGTCGAGGGCGATTTCGCCCGGCTTGCTCTGGAAGCGCGGCTCATCGATGCCACCAAGACCAGCGAACAACTCGAGACCCTGCTCGCCGAGCGCGGGGCCGCCGATGAGGAGCAGGGCTTCCGGCAGGTCGATCTGCAGCGCTTCCTCGCTCATGCCGGTGCCGCTCCGACGCCCACCCAGGCGCAGCCGGGGATCGGCATCGTCGTCGCCCAGGGCGTCATCACCGACGGTGAGCAGCCGCCCGGCACGGTCGGCGGCGACAGCACCTCGGCCCTGTTGCGCCAGGCCCGCGACGACGCTTCGATCGGCGCCGTGGTGCTGCGGGTCGATTCGCCGGGCGGTGGCGTCTACCCCTCCGAGCAGATCCGCCGCGAGGTGGTGAAGCTGCAGGAGGCCGGCAAACCGGTGGTGGTGTCGATGGGCAATGTCGCCGCCTCCGGTGGCTACTGGATCTCGATGAATGCCGACGCCATCCTCGCCGAGCCCTCGACCATCACCGGCTCGATCGGCATCTTCGGTCTGTTCATGAGCGGTCCGCGGGCGCTGGAGAAGATCGGCGTGCGCACCGACGGCGTCGGCACCACGCCGCTGGCCGGCGCCTTCGACCCGACCCGGCCGCTGGTGCCCGAGGTCGGCACCCTGATTCAGGCCTTCGTCGACCACGGCTACCGGCAGTTCGTCGGCAAGATCGCCGAGGCCCGCGAAACCGAAGTCGCCGCCATCGATGCGGTTGCCCGCGGTCGGGTCTGGAGCGGGGCGCAGGCCAAGACGCACGGCCTGGTCGATGCCCTGGGCGGGCTGGGCGATGCGGTGGCGCGGGCGCGCGAGCTGGCTGAGCTCGATGCCGGAGCGGCGATCGCCTACGTCGAGGCGCCGCTCTCGCCCTTCCAGCAGATCTTGGCCGACATGAACCGCAGCGCCCACCTGCAGGACCTGGCCCCGATGCTGGCGCCGGCTTTCCTGCTGCTGGGCGAGTCCCGCAGCCAGCAGGTGGTCGACGACCTTGCCTTCCTCAAGGACAGCCAGGGCCGGCCGTTCCGCGAGGTGGCGCACTGTTTCTGCGGGCTCTGATCCGGGTCGCCGGGTGATGGCTGCCGCACGCTGGCGCCTCGACGGCCGGGTCGCTCTGGTCACCGGCGCCAGTGCCGGCATCGGCCGGGCCACCGTGGCCGAGCTGCTGGGCCTGGGCGCCACCGTGCTGGCCTGCGCCCGCGACCCGGCCACCCTGGAAGCGGCCGCCGCCGAGTGGCGCGAGGACGCCGCGCTGCGAGCGGCGGCAGGCGGCGAAGGGCCGAGCGGCGAGGCCCATGTGCTGGCCTGCGACATCGCCGAGGCGGCCGGCCGCGAGGCGCTGTTCGACTGGATCGAGGGTCTGGGGCTGGGCCTGTCGATCCTCGTCAACAACGTCGGCACCAATCAACGCCGGCCAGCCATGGATTACGACGAGGCCGAGTGGCGGGCGATCTTCGAGACCAACCTGTTCAGCGCCTTCGAGATGTGCCGCAACGCCTACCCGCTGCTGCGCCAGCAGGCCTGTTCGAGCATCGTCAACGTCGGTTCGGTCTCGGGCGCCACCCACGTGCGCACCGGCGCGCCCTACGGCATGAGCAAGGCGGGGCTGCACCAGCTCAGCCGCAACCTCGCCGTCGAGTGGGCGGCCGAGGGCATCCGGGTCAATGCCGTGCTGCCCTGGTACATCCGCACCCGCCGCACCTCGCCGGCTCTGGCCGACCCGGACTACCTGGAGGCGGTGCTGGAGCGCACGCCAATGGCGCGCATCGGCGAGCCCGAGGAGGTGGCCGCCGCCATCGCCTTCCTCTGCCTGCCGGCAGCAAGTTACATCACCGGCCAGTGCCTGGCGGTGGATGGCGGCTTTTTGGCCCAGGGCTTCTGAGCCGCCACGGCTTCACTGCAGCCGGGTCAGGGTCACCGTGCGGTTGGCGATGCCGTCGTTGAATTGCAGGGTGGCCTGGGTGGCCGAGGTGAAGCTCAGCGTCGCCGAACCGATCGGGCTGAAGCTGACCGCGGCCGGGTTGAAGCTGTTGCCCCAGGGGCCGGCGGTGGGCCGCTCCAAGTCCAGAGTCGCGGTATCGACGCCGCTCCAGGGCCCCTGCATGCGGTACCAAGCCGGTCGGCCGGCGCTGTCGTAGACGAAGAACAGCACGAAGATCTGGCCGGGGAAGGGGAAGACCTGGATGCCCCAGCCCGGTTCGGCCGGCACGAACCAGTTGCCGGTGTAGTCGCGGGTGGGCCCGGCCGTGACTTGATCGGGGGCCAGCCAGACCCGCAGGTTGGGGAACACCTGATCGAGGCGCGAGTAGAAATCGCGGTTGCCGCCCACCACATCGGCCCCGCCGCTGTTGGCGCAACTGGCGTCGCCGCCGTAGAGGCCGCCGCGCAGCAGGTACTGGCCGCTCACCAGGGTGAACAGGCCGGAGCCGGAACTGCCGCCTTCGGTGGTGCCCTCGGCCCAGGTCACCCGTGCGTAACTGCCGGTGACCCCGCCGCCGACGTCGAGCGTGTTGAAGCCCGGGTGGCTGCCCCTGCTGAACTTCTTGTTGTCGCCGCTGGGGTGGTGGATGCCGATCACCGGCGTGCCGGCGCTGAGCGTGCCGGCATCCCAGCCGGCAAAGAACGACCCGGCCGGCGGCGTGCCGCGCAGGCGCAGCAGCAGAGCATCGCTGCTCTCGCTGCTCCAGAGCAGGTCGGCACCGCCACTCAATTGCCGGTTGGGGCCGGGGCTGAGCAGGCCGCAGGTCGGCGTCTCGTACTCCCAGAAGGTGAGCAGGGTGTTGGCGATGGCCGGGCTGTCGATGCAGTGGTGGGCCGAGAAGAAGTAGGGCACCTGGGTGGCGGCCACCGTGTCGTTGAGCAGGGTGCCGGTGCAGGTGAAGCTGCCGGTGGAGTCGCTGAAGACCATGCGGGCCACCGCGTTCTCGGCATTGACGAAGGCCTGGCCGAGGCTGGCGGCACGGCAGACCACGTCGATGTTGCAGGCCCCCGAACGGCCCAGGGCCTTGGTGAAGCCGCCCTGCAGGGGCGAGGCGATGAAGTGGCTGATCGCCACCACCCGCGGTGCTGCGGCCGTCTGGGCGCCGGGCAGCCAGATTTCGAGATCGGCGCGCTCGCCGGCCGTCACGGGTGTCCAGAAGCGGCCTTCGCCGTCGAGTTGCTGCCGGGCCGCGGCGACCGTCACCGCCTGCACCTCGGCATCCTGACCGCCGATCCGCAGCTCGGCGGCGTCGGGCAGCTCGCTCAGGTCGAGCGCCAAACGCAGGGCGACCGCGCCACGGGCCTCGACCGTCAAACGGCCGACCTGACCGCCGTCCAAGGGCTGCCAGTCGAGCGTGATCGGGGCGACACTCAGGGCCTCGTCGGCGACATTGCGGTGGATCGCGATCTGCAGGCGCTTGCCGCCCATCGCCCGGTTGTGCCGTTGCAGTGCCTCCAGCCGGGACGTGGCGAGCGCATCGAAGACCATCGTGCGCGCCGGCAGGCGCTCGAAGGCGGGCGCACGGAAATCGATGGCCGGCGACGCGGCCGGCGTGCGGGCCGGCTCGCCGAACACGCGCGGCGCGGCGGTGGACACCGAGGCCGAGGCCGCCAAGGCGAGCAGCACGGCCAGGCTCAGGAGACGCAGGGGCATGAGGATCTCCAAAAACAGGCCAAGCATCGGCCATTGACGAGGCCGATCCTACTCCAGGCTCCGCCGGCCGTGGTCAAGCCAGGGCTGCAGCACTCTTGCGGGCGGCTTTCTTGGCGACCGCCTTTGGGGCCGGGGCTTTCTTCACGGCGGCTTTCTTCACGGTCGTCTTTTTCGCGGCCACGTTCGTGCTGCTGGTTTTCTTGGCCGGGGCCTTTTTCGCAGCGGCTTTCTTGGTGGCCTTTTTGGCGAAGCGGCCCTTGGCTACCGGCGCGGCTTCGATGATGACCTGGCATTCGGCGAGCGTCAGCGAGGCCGGGTCGCGGTCCTTCGGGATCTTGCCGTTCTTGTTGCCGTCGGTGATGTACGGGCCGTACTTGCCGTTGAGCACCTCGATGCCGGCCTCGTCCCACTTCTTGATGATGCGGTTGGCGATGGCCAGTTCCTTCGCGTCGATCAATTCGACCGCACGTTCGAAGCTGATCGTGTAGGGGTCGTCCTCCTTGCCGAGCGAGGCGTAGGTGCCACCGCGCTTGGCGAAAGGCCCGAAGCGGCCGACCGCCACGGTGACGGCCTCGCCGTTCGACTCGCCCAGCGTGCGCGGCAGGTCGAAGAGCTTGATCGCCTCCTCGAGCGAAATGGTGTGCATGCTCTGACCGCCGCGCAGCGAGGCGAACTTGGGCTTGTCCTCGTCCTCGGCGGTGCCGATCTGCGCGAAGGGCCCGTAGCGGCCGAGCCGCACCGACACCGGCTTGCCGCTCGTCGGGTCGAGGCCCAGCACGCGCGAGCCCGAGGCCTCGCTGCGCTCGACGCTCTCGCCTTTTTCTTCGACCGTCTTCGAGAACGGCTTCCAGAACTTTTCGAGCAGGGGCACCCACTCGGCCTCGCCGCGCGAGACCTCGTCGAGCTCGTCCTCGAGCTTGGCGGTGAAGTCGTAGTCGACGTACTGGGTGAAATGCGCCGAGAGGAACTTCGCCACCGCGCGGCCCACATCGGTCGGCCGGAAGCGGCGGGCGTCGAGGAAGACGTATTCGCGGTTCAGCAGGGTCTGGATGATGCTGGCGTAGGTCGAGGGCCGGCCGATGCCGTGCTCTTCCAGCGCCTTCACCAGCGAGGCTTCCGAGAAGCGCGGCGGCGGCTCGGTGAAGTGCTGCGTCGTGGTGACCGCGGTGAGCGGGATGCGGTCGCCGGGCTTCATGTCCGGCAGCTTGCGGCCCTCTTCGTCATCCTCCTCGCCCTTGGCGTCCTTGCCTTCCTCGTAGACGGCAAGAAAGCCCGGATCGACCACGGTGGTGCCGCTGACGCGGAAGCCGTGCTGGCTGCCGGCGGCGAGATCGACCGACACCGTGTTGAGCGTGGCCGGCACCATCTGCGAGGCCAGGGTGCGCTTCCAGATCAGTTCGTAGAGGCGGCGCTCGTCATCGGCAAGGAAGCGCGCCACCGAAGCCGGCGTGCGCAGCGCCGAGGTCGGCCGCACCGCCTCGTGGGCCTCCTGCGCGTTCTTCGATTTCGACGGGTAGAGGTTGGGCTTGTCGGGCAGGGCCTGGGTGCCGAAGTCGCGGGCGATGACGTCGCGGATCTCGGCCACGGCGTCGGCCGACAGGCTCACGCCATCGGTACGCATGTAGGAAATGAGACCCACCGTGCCCTCCTCGCCGATGGCGACACCCTCGTAGAGCTTCTGCGCGACGCGCATGGTGCGGCTGGTCGAGAAGCCGAGCTTGCGCGCGGCCTCCTGCTGCAGGGTGGAGGTGATGAAGGGCGGGGCCGGCCGGCGCTTGCGCTGCTTGCTCTCGACGTCCGTCACGACCAGCACGCCTTGCGCGTCGCGGGCGATGCGCGCGCGGGCGGCTTCCGCCGTTTTCCCGTCGGTGATCGTGAACTGCTCGACCTTGCCGCCGTCAAGCTTCGTCAGGCGGGCGTTGAACGCCTGCTTCGGGTGCGCGGCTTCGGTGGCGATCGACCAGTACTCGCGTGCCTTGAAGGCTTCGATCGCCTCCTCGCGCTCGGTGATCATGCGCAGTGCCGGCGATTGCACGCGGCCGGCCGAAAGCCCGCGCTGCACCTTGCGCCACAGCAGCGGCGAGAGGTTGAAGCCGACCAGGTAGTCGAGCGCGCGCCGCGCTTGCTGGGCATTCACCATGGCGTCCGACACCTTGCGCGGGTGCGCGACCGCCTCGCGGATGGCGCGCGGCGTGATCTCGGTGAACACCACCCGGTGCAGCTCCTTGCCCTTCAGCAGCTCGCGCTCGCGCAGGATCTCGGCGATGTGCCAGCTGATCGCCTCGCCTTCGCGGTCCGGGTCGGTGGCGAGGTAGATGCTGGTGGCGTCCTTGGCGGCCTTGGTGATGGCGTCGACGTGCCTTTCGTTCTTCTCGATCAATTCGTAGCGCATGGCGAAGCCGCGCTCGGGATCGACCGCGCCCTCCTTGGGCACCAGATCGCGGACGTGGCCGTAGCTGGCCAGCACCTGGAAGTCTTTGCCCAGGTACTTGTTGATGGTTTTCGCCTTGGCAGGCGATTCGACGATGAGGAGCTTCTTGGCCATGTCCGGGCTTTCCGTGGCGCCACGCGCGGGACCGCGCGAAGGGGCGAAAGCCCGCCGAGGGGCGGGCTTTCTTTATTCATTAGGGGCACCGCCGTGGCGGTGGTGTCAAGTCGGGCCTCAGTGCGAGGGGGCCGGTGCTTCGCCGAACATGAGGTTCTCCATCCAGGCGTAAGCCGCCTCGGCGCCCGGCTGGTTGAACAGCACCATCAGCACCACCCACTTGAGATCGTCGAGGTCGAGTTCGTCCTGGTCGAGCGCCATGGCGCGGTCGAGCACCAGCTCGCGCTGCCCGGCGGCGAGCACACCGCTCTGCTCCAAAAACATCAGGAAGCCCACGCCGTCGGCATCGAGCTTGGCGTACTCGGCCGTGGTGTAGAACCGCACCGGAGCGTTCGGCCGGACCGGCGCGATCGGGCCACTGCGTTGCTCGGCCAGCGCGTCCAGCCACTCGAAGGCTTTGTGGATCTCGGCCGGGCTGAACCCGGCATCGAGCAGGCCGGCCTGGAGCGAGTCGCGGTCGCGGACGAGGTCGGATTCGTCGTTGAAATAGTGTTCGAAGAGGAAGAGCAGGACGTCGAGGATCGATTCTTTCATCAGCCCGTTCGCCTGCGCCGGGCACCGGCGCGTGTGGGAAAGGCGGAGCCGCAGGGGTGGTAGACCCCGTGCTGCTGCGTGAGACGGCCCTCCAGCTCCATGGCGAGCAGGATGGGGGCGAGGGTCGGCCCCGTCAACCCGGTGCGCGCCAGCAGTTCATCGAAACTGGCGCCGTCTTCACCGAGGGCGGCGACCAGGGCGGCGTCACCGGCCGATGCCTCGGTAGGGCAGCCGGACGCCCGCCGGTCCGGAGGCGGGGACGGCAGGCCCAGCTGGGCACGCAGGGCCGGGGCGACCGTGGCGGCCATCCCGGTCAGGGCCTCGACCACCTGCTCCGGGCTGTCGGCGAGCACCGCACCCTCGCGGATCAGGCGATGGCAGCCGCGGGCCTTGGGGTTCTCCGGTGCGCCGGGCAGGGCGAACACCTCGCGCCCGGCTTCAGCGGCCAGCCGTGCGGTGATCAGGGCCCCGGAGCGTTGCGCCGCCTCGACCACCACGGTGGCCAGCGCCAGACCGGCGATGATCCGGTTGCGCGCCGGAAACTGCCAGGCTCGCACCGGCGTGCCGGGCGGGTACTCGCTCAGCACGCAACCCTCGCGGATGATCCCTGCCTTGAGCGTGGCGTGGGCGGCCGGAAAGCAGAGGTCGGGCCCGGTGCCCATCACCGCGATGCTGCCGGGGGCCGCCAGGCAGGCGGCGTGGGCGGCGGCATCGATGCCGGCGGCAAGGCCGCTCGTGACCACGAAGCCGGCGCTGGCGAAATGCGCGGCCCAGCGGGCGGCGCGCTCGCGACCGGCCGGGCTGGGGGCGCGGCTGCCGACGAGGGCGATCTGCGGCCACCACAGGCGCTCGGCCTGGCCTTCGGCGAAGAGCAGCCCCGGCGGTGCCGGACTGGCTGCCAGCAGGCTGGGGTAGAGCGGGCTGGTCCAGCCGATGAACTGCCGCTGCGCGCCGCCATCGCGCCATTGCCGTGCCCGGCGGCTGGCGTCGATGGCGGCCTTGCCGTTGGCCAGCGCGCGGGCCTCGGCGGGGGCGCCGGCCTCGGCCCAGGTGGAAGCAGGGGCCGCCAGAGCCGCTAAGGCCGGCGTGTGCGCCGCCTCGGCGCTGCTCAGCGTGAGCAGCCGGCGCAGCCAGCCGGCCGAGCCGGCGGCGTGGTGGAGGCGGAGCAGGGCATCGTCGTCGTCCATGCCCAAAGCATCGGGGCGCCGAAGGCGCCCCGATGTCGGAAAACATTGCGAATGCCTGTGCTACTGCATCGCGTCCGGGTGCTTCAGATGATCGTTGACCCCGACCGGGCGGATCGCTTCCATCACCAGCGCGTAGCTGACGCGCTCGAAGCTGCGGAACACCATCACCCGGCCGGTGAATTCGTCGGGCAATTGCACCCTGTCGGTGGCGGCGGCGATCGGGTTGCGCTGGGCGATGCTGTCGGGCGTCGTGCTGCCGGGGCGCCAGGTCGAAAACACCATGCCGTTGCGCACGCCATCGCGGTTGCCGACCGAGAGCGCCACCACCGAGTTCGGACCGGCGGCCAGGCTGGCATCGGCCACCGCCAGCACGCGGGCTTCGGCCGCCACATCGGTCGGTGGCTGCGGCATGAAATGGGCATCCCAGGCCGGCATCGGGCCGGCCAGCACGCGGTCTCCGGCGCGAACATCGGCCGGGCCGGCCACCAGCAGCACCAGACTGACTTCGCCCTGCACCTGGGTGACCCGACCCAAGGCCTGGCGGGTCAGTTCGATGCCCAGCCGCTCGCCACCACCATCCAGCGATGGGCCCCAGACGCTCTGCCAGTCGCGGTAGGTGGTGTCGCCGCGGTGGTCGAGCGAATCCGGGATGATGTTGTTGCGGCGGTTCGCCACCGGCAGGCGGAACACGAAGGCCGGCCGGACGATGCGCACGACATCGCCGATCGCCACGCCCTCAAGGCCGCGCACGTAGGCGATCTGGCCTTCGGCAGCGCGCAGGCGGTCGCCTTCCAGGGCGACGACATGCGGCAGGCCCTCGATGTCTTCGACCACGCTGCTGTCGCGCAGGAAAGTCTCGATGTCGGCCAGCGGCACGGTCGGGATCGCGTCCTCGACACGCGGCGCGGGGCCGTTGCGGCTGGCCTGCACCACCGGCGCGGCGCGGCCGTCGCGGTAGGCCAGGCTGATGACGTCGCCGGGGAACAGCCGGTGCGGGTTCTCGATCTGCGGGTTGGCCTGCCAGATCTCCGGCCACAGCCAGGGCCGGTCGAGGAACTGCGCGGCGATGCTCCACAAGGTGTCGCCCCGCTGCACCGTGTAGGTGGTCGGATGGCCTTCGCGGAGCCCGGTCGCGGCGGCGTAGGTCGCCAGCGTGAGCACTGCGGCGGCGGCGACTGCATGAAGCCGTTTAAACATGGCCGCTATCCCCCTGATTTTCCGCAAGGTTAACACTTGTGACTATAGCCCAGAAGCCCGACCGCCACGCAAGCACCGGGGCCCGATCCGCCGGCCGGCTACACTGTCAGCCCGGCGGGCCAAGGGCCCGCGCCCGATAGCCCACGACCCGCCATGGCCCTGCTGCCGATCCTCCGTTTTCCCGATCCCCGGCTGCGCACCGTCGCCAAGCCGATCGAGCAGGTCGATGACGCCCTGCGCGCGCTGATCGATGACATGTTCGAGACCATGTACGCCGAGCCCGGCATCGGTCTGGCCGCCACCCAGGTCGATCGCCACCTTCGGCTGATCGTCATGGACGTCTCCGACGACAAGTCGAACAAGAAGGTGCTGATCAACCCCGAACTCGTCGCCAGCAGTGGCAGCCAGCTCTGCAAGGAGGGCTGCCTGTCGGTGCCCACCGTGTTCGTCGAGGTCAAGCGGGCCGAGACCGTGACCGTGCGCGCGCTCGATCGCGAGGGCCAACCCTACGAGTTCACCGCGAGCGGCTTGGAAGCCGTCTGCGTGCAGCACGAGATCGATCATCTCGACGGCCGGGTCTTTGTCGACTACATGACGCCGCTCAAGCGCGAGATGGCGATGAAGAAACTCGCCAAGCTCGCCCGCGCCGAGCAGGACTGATGGCCCTGCGTCTGGTTTTCGCCGGCACGCCCGAGTTTGCCCTGCCCGGCCTGGAGATCGCCGCGGCCGGCGGCGAGCTGGTGGCGGTCTACACCCAGCCCGACCGACCGGCTGGCCGCGGCCGGGGCTTGGCCGAATCGCCGGTCAAGCAACGCGCCAAGGCGCTCGGCATCGAGGTGGTCCAGCCGTTGACGCTGCGCGATGCCCAAGCCCAGGAAGCCTTGCGCAGCCTGCAACCCGATCTGCTGATCGTGGTGGCGTACGGCCTGATCCTGCCGCAGGCGGTGCTCGACATTCCGACGCACGGCTGCTGGAACCTGCACGCCTCGCAGCTGCCGCGCTGGCGGGGAGCGGCGCCGATCCAGCGCGCGATCGAGGCCGGCGACAGCATGACCGGCGTCGACCTGATGCGGATGGAAAAGGGCCTCGACACCGGCCCCGTGCTGCTGCGGCGCACGACGCCGATCTCGGATCAGGACACCGGCGGCAGCCTGCACGACCGGCTCGCCAAACTCGGTGCGGAACTGCTGGCCGAGGGCCTGACGCGGCTGCGCGCAGGCGATCCGCCACCGGCCACGCCGCAGCCGGCCGAGGGCGTGAGCTACGCCCACAAGTTGGACAAAGCCGAGGCCCGGCTCGATTGGACCCAGCCGGCTCTCGTGCTGGCGCGCAAGGTGCGGGCCTTCCACCCTTGGCCGGTGGCCGAATGCGAACTGGCCGGCGAGCGCCTGCGCGTGCACGCTGCGCAGCCGCTGTCCGAGGCCGAACTGCAGGAACGCGGCCTCGGACGACCCGCACCCGGCACGCTGATCGCCGGCCGTCACGAGGGCCTGATCGTGGCCTGCGGCGAGGGCGCGCTGCGGCTGCTCCGGGTGCAGCGCGAAGGCGGTCGGCCGCAGCCGGTGGCGGAGTTCCTGAACGCCCGGCCCGCCCTGAGGACGGCATGAGCGCAAGCCCAACGGCGACCCCAGCGGCGTCGGCGACCGGCGTGGCGCTGCGGGTCGAGGCCGCCCGGCTGCTGGTGGCCGTGCTCGATGAAGGCCGTTCCCTGAAGGCGGTGCTGGCCGAACGCTTGCCGGGCCTCGCCGATCCACGCGACCGCGGCCTGCTCGAAGCGATCGTGTTCGCCGCGCTGCGTCACGAACGGCGCTACGCCTTCGTGCTGGCGCACTGGTTGAGCAAACCCTTGCCGATGGCCTCGGCCAAGGATCGCAACGTCGCCCGCCTGCTCCTGGTCGGTCTGGCCCAGCTCGATGCGCTGGGCCTGCCGCCGCATGCGGCGGTGGCCGCCACGGTGGAAGCGGTCAAGCAACTCGGTCGCGAGGGCTTGGCTGGCTTGTTCAATGCCGTGCTGCGCAAGGCCACCCGCGAGGTCTGGCCGGCCCCGGCGGCGCTGGCGGTGAGCAGCAGCCATCCCGACTGGATGCTGCGCCGTTTCGCCATCGACTGGCCGGACCGTGTCGAAGTCCTGCTCGCCGCCAACAACAGCGAAGCGCCGCTGTGGTTGCGCGCCAATGCCCCGCGTTTCAGCCGCGCGGCCCTGGCTGAACGCTGGCGCGCCGCTGGCATTGCGAGCGAGCCGGGGCTCGCTGCCGACAGCCTGCGGCTTGTCGAACGCGCCAATCCGGCCACGTTGCCCGGTTTTGCCGAAGGCGCTTTCCACGTGCAGGACCTTGCCGCGCAGTTGGCCGTCGAGGCGCTGGATCCCCGGCCCGGCCTGCGCGTGCTCGACGCCTGCGCGGCACCGGGCGGCAAGACGCTCGGTCTGCTCGCGGCGGTCGGTGCGACCGGCGAGGTGCTGGCGCTGGATGTCGATGCCCGGCGACTGGAGCGCCTGCGCGGGCTGGTGGCGTCTTTGAAGCCCTCGGAAGCACGCTTCGAGGCCCGCTTGGCCGATGCCGGCCAGCCTGCAGGCTGGCACGACGGTCGCGGCTTCGATGCGATCCTGCTCGATGCCCCCTGTTCGGCCACCGGCATCATCCGCCGCCAACCCGATATCAAGGTGCATCGCCGCGAGGACGATGTCGCGGCACTGGCGGCCCTCCAGGCCGGTCTGCTCGATGCGCTGTTCCCGCTGCTGCGGCCCGGTGGGCGGCTGCTCTACGCCACCTGCTCGCTCTTGCGCACCGAGAACGATGCGCAGATCGCCGCCTTCCTCGGCCGCACACCGGCAGCCCGTGGCCTGCCGCTCGATGCCCGCTTCGGCTTCGATACCGGCCACGGCAGCCAGCGCTTTCCCGGCGAGGACGGCGGCGACGGCTTCTTCTATGCCCTGCTCGAACGTCGTGCCGAGGCCCCTCAGGTTTCGCCCGGCGCGGCCGGCAGTTCCAGCACGGCGCGCAAGCCGCCACCGGCGATGCGCTGAAAGTCGAGCAGGCCGCCGTAGCTGTCGACGATGTCGCGACTGATCGCCACCCCGAGGCCGGTGCCCGGCAGGCTTTCATCGAAGCGCAGGCCGCGCTGGCCGAGCTGGGCGAGCTGCTCGTCGCTGAGGCCGGGGCCGTCGTCCTCGATGCGCAGGCGCAACGGGCCCTTGCCCGGATCGATCGACAGCCGCACCTGCGAGCGCGCCGCCCGGCAGGCGTTGTCGATGAGGTTGCCGAGCAGTTCCTGCAGATCGCTGGCCTCCAAGCCGACGGCGCGCTGTTCGGGCGCGTCCAGCCGCAGTTGCAAGGGCCGGCCGGTGTGCAGGCGGGCGAACATCGCCAGCAGCTGACGGGCTTCCGCCACCGCGTCGCAGCGGGCGTGGGCGCGCCGGGCATCGGCCGAGGCGGCGGCGAGGTGGCGATCGACCACCGCGCTGATCCGATCGAGCGCCTCGCGCAACTCGCCATCGTCCGGGTCGATGCGGGTGCGCAGCAGGGCCAGCGGGGTCTTGAGCGCATGGGCGAGATCGCCGGCGCGTTTGCGGCCGTTCTGGGCGAGGCGGCCGTTCTGGCGCAGCAGGCCGTTCAAGCCCTCGGCCAGCGTGGCCAGCTCGCTCAGTTTGCCGGCATGCACGCCCTCGCTCTCGCCACGCCGTACGGCGGCCACCTGCAGGCCCAGCTGGCGCAGCGGGGCAAGACCGAGCCGGACCTGCACCAGCAGCCCGATGGCGGCCAGCAGCACGAGGCCGGCCACGCCGCCCCAGAGCAGGCGGCCCAGACGGGCGATCTCGGCATCCAGCCCGGCCCGCGGCCCGGCCACGGTGAGGTCGAGCGGACCGTCGGCGCCGGGCAGCAGCACGCGCCGGCTGACCACCCGCAAAGCCTCGCCACCGGGACCGATGGTGTCGTCACCGCGGGGCGCGGCGCGGGCCGGCGGTGGCTCGAGCACCGCGTCCCAGAGCGAACGCGAACGCAGCAGCGGTCGGCCGTCCTGCACCACCTGCCAGTACCAGCCGGAACGCACCTGGGCGAAGGCGGCCTCGTCCGGCGCCCGTTGCAGGCTGGGGCGGCCGTCGGCCTCGATGTCCAGGCCGGCGACCAGAGCGTCGAGCTTGGCGCCAAGCCGTTCGTCGTAGCCGCGTTCGACCGCATCGGCGAAGGCCCACTGCAGGCCGAAGGCACCGGCCACGGCCAGCAGCGTGAGCGGCAGCAGGGCCGACCAGAGCAGCCGTGCGCGCAGGCTGCCGGTCATGCCGCGCCGAGGCGGAAACCCAGCCCGCGCTCGGTGTGCAGCAGCCGGTGCGGGGCCAGCTTGCGGCGGATGCGGCCGATCTGCACGTCGATCACGTTGGAATCGAGGTCGAAATCACGATCGTAGATGTGTTCGGCGATCTCGCTGCGCGACACCGTGCGGCCGCTGCGATGGGCGAGGAAGGCGAGCAGCCGGTACTCGCCGGCGGTCAGCGCGAGCGGCTGGCCGTCGAGATGGAAGCGGTAGGCCACGGTGTCGAGTTCCAGCGGTCCGATGCGGATGGTCGGGGTGGCATGACCGCTGGCCCGGCGCATCAGGGCTTTCAGGCGCAGCACCACTTCGTCGATCTCGAAGGGCTTGGTGAGGTAATCGTCGGCCCCGGCGCCGAAGCCGGCCAGTTTGTCGCTCCAGCGGTTGCGTGCGGTCAGCACCAGCACCGGGAAGTGGCGCTCGGCATCGCGCCAGGCCTGCAGCACCGAGACCCCGTCGCGGCGCGGCAGGCCGAGATCGAGCACGGCGGCGTCGTAGCTCTCCTCGCGGCCCAGCCACAGCGCCTCGTCGCCATCGGCCACCGCATCGACCACCCAGCCGACGCCGCGCAGAGCGGCGGCGAGCTGGGCACGCAGCGGGGCATCGTCCTCGACCAGCAGCACGCGCATTCAGTCCTCCTCGATCCAGCGGCCATCGCGGGCGTCGAGTTCGACCTCGCGCACCCGGCCATCGGCCGAAATCAGTTCCAGCTCGTAGACCCAGCGTCCGCCCTCGCGTTCGAGTTCGGCATCGAGCAGGCGCTCGCCAGCGCGCAGGGGCACGAGGGCCAGCACGGCATCGAGCGGCAGCACCTCGCCGCGGACGACCGCCTCGCGGGCGCGTTCGTGGTCGTCGTCGGCTCGGGTCGGGCCGCTTGCGGTAACAAGCCCGGCCACCAGGGCGAGTGTGAGGAGGGCGAGGGTGCTTTGCATGCCGGCCATCCTCCGCATGCCGACTAAACCCCGGATGAAAAACCACGCACCAGCCGGGCGCGCAGTTCACGGTATTTTGCCACCGCGTAGCGGGCGTGCAGCGCATGGAAGCGCCAGGCCCCGGGGCCATCGAGCAGGCCCCGGCGCAGCAGCAGGTTCTTCAGCAGGTAGGCGAGCCCCGCCAGACTGGCCCGCCCCGGCGGCACCCGGCGCGTCCGTGCCAGCCGCTCGTCGGCCCAGAGCCGGGCGTAGCCCTGCAGCTTGGCCCAGTACTCGTCGGCGGAGCGCGCGGTGTCGTGCTCCATCCGGATGGCGGCGTCGATCACCCGTTGGCCGCGGGTATCGAGATGCTCGTGCACGGCCAGTGCCTCGTAACGGCAATGGGCACGGAAAAGCCTCTCGATGCGTTCGCGGGCGAAGCTGCCGTGGTGCATCACCGTGCCGAGAAAGCGGGTACGCCGCCGCAACCGCACCATATCGGCGGCATCGAGCCGGCCGGAGCCGAACAGGGTACGCAAGGCCTGCTGGGCATCGGCCTCCAGCCATTCATCGGCATCGAGCAGCAGCACCCAGGGCTGCGTGGCAAGTGAGATGGCGAGGTTCTTCTGCCTGGCGAAGCCCAGCCACGGTTGCTCGACGACGCGCGCGCCGAGGGCGGCAGCGATCTCGCGGGTGCCGTCGGTGGAGCCGGAATCGACCACGATCACTTCGGCGCAGACCGCGCGCAGGCTGGTGATGCAGCGTTCGATGCGGTCGGCCTCGTTGAAGGTGACGACGATGCCGGAGAGGGGCGGGGCGGGATGCATCCGGCTATCGTAGGCGGCACGGCCTGTCCGCCGCCATGCGTTTGCCGCTGCATGGATGGTCCCGGCAAGGCCTGCAAGACCTTTGCTTGTGCCGGCTGGGCCGAGGGCTACGCTATTTCCAAGCACAAGGTCCGGACCGGCGTATGATCCGCGCCGGAGTGACGGCGTGCGGGGAGCGCGTGAACATCCTGATCCTGGGTGCGGGCCAAGTGGGTTCATCGGTGGCGGCGGCACTGGCTTCCGAGAACAACGACATCACCGTCGTCGATACCGACCACCAAAGGCTGCGCGATCTGGCCGAACGGCTCGACATCCGCACCGTGGTCGGTCATGCCTCGCGGCCCTCGGTGCTGGCCCAGGCCGGTGCCGAGGATGCCGAGCTGCTGGTCGCGGTCACCTCCTCCGACGAGGTCAACCTGCTTGCCTGCCAGATCGCCCATTCGCGGTTCCGCACGCCGACCCGGGTGGCCCGGCTGCGCGAATCGGAGTACCTGGAGCTGGGTGTGCTGAAGGACCCCCGCGATTCCCCGGTGAGCACCGCCATCAGCCCCGAGCAGCTTGTGGTGCGCCACGTCGAGCGGCTGATCGGCTACCCCGGCGCTTTGCAGGTTCTGGATTTCGCCCAGGGTCAGGCGCAGCTGGTGGCAGTGCGCGCCATCGAGGGCGGCGCGCTGGTCGGCCACGCCATCCGCGAGTTGCGCAGCCACCTGCCGGCCGGGGCCGATGCCCGGGTGGCGGCGATCTTCCGCCGTGGCCGGCCGGTCAAGCCGGAAGCGGCCACCGTCATCGAGATCGACGACGAGGTGTTCTTCCTCGCCGAGCGCCGCCACATCCCGGCGGTGATGGCCGAACTGCGCCGGGTCGAGAAGAAACCGACCCGCCGCGTGCTGATCGCCGGCGGCGGCAACATCGGCCGCAACCTCGCCAAGGCGCTGGAGGGCCGCTATTCGGTCAAGGTCATGGAGCGCAGCCGCGAGCGGGCCCGCAGCATCGCCGAGGACCTGCTCGATTCGATCGTGCTGGTCGGTGACTGCGCCGACGAGGAGCTGCTGCGCGAGGAGAACATCGACCAGACCGACATCTACTGCGCGCTGACCAACGACGACGAGGCCAACATCCTCTCGGCGATGCTGGCCAAGCGGCTCGGCTGCCCGCGCGTGCTGGCCCTGATCAACCGTCCGAGCTATGCCGAACTGGTCGAGGGCAGCAGCATCGACATCGCGGTCAGCCCGCAGCAGGTCACGCTGGGGGCTTTGCTGGCGCACATTCGCGAAGGCGCGCCGGCGCAGGTCTACTCGCTGCGTCGCGGCGTGGCCGAGGCGGTCGAGGTGATCGCCCGGGGCGATCGCCGCAGTTCGCGGGTGATCGGCAAGGGCCTGGAGGAACTCGACTTGCCGCCCTCGGCGACCATCGGCGGCATCGTCCGTGGCGAGCAGTTGCTGATCGCCCACCACGATGTGGTGGTTGAGCCCGATGACCACGTCATCGTCTTCGTCATGGACAAGCGCGAGATGCCCAAGGTGACCGCGCAGTTCAAGGCCGGCGCGACCTGGCTCTGACATGCGGCTGCCCCTCAGTGAGCGCGCGCGCACCCTGCAGCGCATCTTCGGTGCCATCGTCGCGTTGTCCGGCTTGGTGGCTCTGCCTTCGGCACTGCTCGCCTGGTGGTGGGGCGAGCCGACCGTGCTGGCCTTCGCCGAGAGCTTTCTCTTGCCCTTCGTTGCCGGCTTGCTGCTCTGGTACCCGGTGCGGCAGGCCCGCTACGAACTGCGTTTGCGCGACGGTTTTTTGGTGGTCTCGGCGGCCTGGATCATCGCCTGCCTGGTCACGGCCCTGCCCTTCGTCCTCGGCCCGCCGAACCTCAGTTTCACCGATGCGGTGTTCGAATCCACCTCGGGCCTGACCACCACCGGGGCGACCGTCATCGTCGGCCTCGAGTACCTGCCGAGGAGCGTGCTGTTCTACCGCGCCTCGCTGCACTATCTGGGTGGCATGGGCATCGTCATCCTCGCGGTGGCGATCCTGCCGATGCTGCGTATCGGCGGCATGCAGCTGTTCCGCGCCGAGAGCACCGGGCCGCAGAAGGACAGCAAGCTCACCCCGCGCATCGCCGACACCGCCAAGGCCCTGTGGCTGGTCTACAGCGTGCTGGTGCTGATCTGTGCCTTGGCCTACTGGGTGGGCGGCATGGGCCTGTTCGATGCCATCACCCACGCCATGTCGACCGTCTCCACCGGCGGTTTCGCCAATTACGACGCCAGCTTCGGCCATTGGGACAGCCCGCTGATCGAGAGCATCGCCATCGTGTTCATGCTGCTGGGCGGCCTCAATTTCGGCCTGCACTGGTACGCCTGGCGGCGCGCCACGCTCGGCCATTACCGCGCCGATGCCGAGGCCCGGCTGTTTCTCGGCATCATCGCCGTGGCGACCGTGGTGGTCACTGTCAGCATCTGGCAGGGCGGCCGTTTCGAGGCCCCGCTCGAAGCCCTGCGCCATTCGGTTTTCCAGGTCGTTTCCAACCTGACCACCTCGGGCTTCGTCACCACCGGTTTCGTCGACTGGCCGGGCCTCGCCCCGCTGCTGCTCGTGATGCTGGCTTTTGTCGGCGGTTGCGCCGGTTCCACCTCGGGCGGCATGAAGGTGGCGCGGGTGCAGATGGTGGTGCGCCAGGGCTTCCGCGAACTCAAGCAGCTGGTCCATCCCAAGGGCCAGTTCCTGGTCAAGGTGGGCGGCAAACGCGTCTCCGAGAGCGTGGTCATCGCCGTGGCCGGGTTCTGCGCGCTCTACCTGCTGTCCTTCGTGGCGATGACCCTGGTGCTGGTGGCTGATGGCGTCGACATCGTCACCGCCTTCTCCGCCGTGGCCGCCTCCATCAACAACCTGGGCCCCGGCCTCGGCGCGGTGGCCGCGCATTTCCGCGACCTCTCCGATTTTTCGACCTGGGTCTGCAGCTTCGCGATGGTGCTGGGGCGGCTCGAGGTGTTCACCCTGCTGGTGCTGCTCACTCCGCAGTTCTGGCGCGATTGATGCCGGCATCGTGCGGCATCGCGGCGCGCAGGGCCTCGGCCAAGGCGCGCGCCTCGGCGGCGGGCAGGTAGGGCACGAACAGCGCCGGCTCCAGCGGTGAGGCGCCCTGGGTGTCGACCTGCACGCTGGCCATGCCGTGGTGGCGATCGAACGGGGTCTGCCGGAGAGCGACGACGTGCACTTTGGCGGTCTCGACGAAGCGCCAATGGCGGTTCAGCCAGCCCTGCCGGAAGGTGAACACGCCTTGCTCCAAGGACCAGGCCGAGTAGCGCGCCCACAGCACTGCCCGCAAGGCCAAAAGCGGCAGCACCAGCAGCAGCCAGGCGGCTTCAGGCCCGCGCCAAACGGCGAGCACGGCGCTCAGCGCCAGCAGGCCCAGCGCGGTGGGTGCGAACACCCGCCACCAGGCGCGCGGGTGCAGGCCCTGCCAGCGGTCGGGCGGCCAGGCCGCATCGGGCAACAGGTGGCCCAGCACGGTCGCCATGGTGGCAGGGGGTGCCAACGGCACCAGATCGCGCAGCGAGGTCTCGCCGGGGATCGCGATGCTGGTCTGGTCGATCCGCAGGCTTTGTCGTTCGAACCAGCGGTGCAGCAGGCTCTCGCGCAAGGCATAGGCCTGGATGCGGCGCTTGGGCAGGTGACTGCGCATCCGGCTGAACAAACCGCGCTCGACCCGCAGCTCGCGTTGCCCGGCCCACAGCTGGAAGTCGTGGAACTGGAGGATGGCGAGCAGCACCGAGAGCAGCCGCACCAGGGCGAGCAGGGCAAGCAGCAGGGCGATGCCGCCCAGCGTCCAGGCCAGAGGGCCGGGCTGCCAGCCTTCGGCCAAGGCCAGACCTTGGCGGCCGGCATCGATCACCGCATTGCTGGCCTCGCCGAGCACGCGCTCACCGGCTTGGCTGAGCAGGCCAAAGGCCGCCGCCACCACCAGCATGCCGCGGTTGGAGATCAAGCCGAGCCGCACCAGCTCGCGGGTGGGCAGGTGCAGCCAGCGTTGTGCCGGCGTTTCGGGCGTGGCCTCGCTCTCGTTCTCGCTACGGATCGGCTTGGCGCGCACCAGGGCCTCCAGAGCGTGCGCTTGGACCAAGCGCAGCACCTGCATGCGCGCCTCGGTTTCGCCGGCCCCGCCGCCGGCCGATTCCAGCCGCACCTCGGCCACGCCGGCCAGCCGGTGCAGCAGATTCTGGTGCAGGCTGACGTTCTGCACGCGATCGAAGGGGATCAGCCGCAGGTTGCGTTGCAGCAGGCCGCTGCGGATCACCAGCGCCCGACCCACGAAACCGTAGCGGTAGGTGAAGTACTGCCAGACCGCCAGCACCGCCAGTACGCCGGCACCGGCCAGGCCGGCGAGTTCGGCGGGGTTCTGCTCGCCACGACCAGAGACCAGCAGTAAGACGATGGGCAGCGCGAAAGTGCGCAGTTGCTGCAGCAGGATGAACAGCCAGGACAGCGGGTGCAGGCGCTGCGTGGCGGCCGCCTGCAGAGCGCGCCGGGCCTCGCTGCCGCTGGTGGCCTCAGGCGTCCGGATCATCGTCGTACTCGCGGCGTTCGGGCACCAGCGCCTCGCGCAAGTGCATGGCCTCGGCCTCGGCGAAGCCGGCCTGGCGCAGGGCGCCGTGGGCGGTGCCGGCCGTGTGGACCACCAGGGTGGCGAGGCCGAAGCGGCGTTCGATCAGCCCGCGTTCGATGTCGAGGTGCTGGACGCGCGCCCGCGGCACCATCCGCTCCTGCCGCCACCAGCGGCCACGACGCAGGCGCAGGCCGTCGGCGTCGAGCCGCCAGCGGGTGTAGCGCCAGGCCCAGTCGGCCTGCCAGAGCGCCAACCCGACCGCCAGCAGCGGCGGCACCACAGCAGCCCCGAGCAGGGCCAGCGAAGGCCCTTGCGCCATCGCCCAGGCTACCGCCGCCAGCGGCCCGACCAGCAGGCCGGCCAGGCCCCAGGCGAGCAGGCCGGACCAGCGGAAGGCGCGCTTGGCCGCCTCGGGCAGCGGCTGCCAGGGCGCCTCGCCGGGCCAGTCGCCGGCGTCCCAAAGCGGGGCGGCATCGTCGTTCGACTGCATCGTCAGTAACACTCCGGCCAGTAGGGATTGATTCGGCCCAGCGTGGGGTGCTCGCCCATGAAGCGCTTGTAGGTCCACTGGTACTGCGCCGGGTCGCGCTGCACCAGCGCCTCGACCGCTGCATTGAGAGCAGCGATGCGGGCCTCGAGCGGGGCGGTCGGGTGATGCACCGGGCCATCGAGCAGCAGGATACGGAAGCGGCCGTCAGCGCGGCGTTCGGCGGCGGCCAGCAGCAGGCCCGCACCGCTGCGCTCGGCCAGCCGCGGCAGCAGGCTCATGGTCAGGGCCGGCACGCCGAAGAAAGGAGCCCAGGCGCCGCCGCCGGCCGGCACCTGGTCCGGCGTGATGCCAACCAGTTCGCCGCGTTGCAGGGCCTTGAGCAGGGGCTTCATGCCATGCGCGTCGGCGGCCACCGTGCGCACCCCGCCGCGGCCGCGCACATGGCGCAGGAAACCGTCCACCACCGGACCATCGCCGCGGGTGTAGAGCAGGGAGAAGGGCCCCTGCGCCGCCAGCCATTGCGCCAGCAGTTCCCAGTTGCCGTAGTGCGGTGCCACCAGCAGCACGCCGCGACCTTCGGCGCGAAGTGCCGCCAGACGCTCCGCGCCCAGCACTTCGACCACATCGGCCAGATTGCGCTGCGGCGGACGGGTCCAGAAGCGCAGGCTCTCCAGCATGGTCAGGGCCGTGTGATGGAGCACCGCCGCGCTGTCGACTCGCTCGGCCAAACCGGTCAGTCGCAGGTTGGTGGCGACGATGCGCGCGCCCTTGGCGCGATGCCAGCGGGCGAGTGTCGCCAGTCGCGCGGCCAGCCAGGGCCGCAAGGGCCGGCGCGGCAAGCCGCCCGACCAAGCCAGCAGCCGCAGCAGGCGAACCAGAAAAGAGGAATCCATCCGCACAGTCTAGCCCTCGGGCGGGACCCTGCTTGACGGTACTGGCGTGGACGGCCAGCCTGCCGCGATGATCGCCCTGCTCCAGCGCGTGCGCAGCGCCCATGTCGATGTCGGCGAGCGCCGGGTCGCCGCCATCGGTCCCGGTCTGCTGGTGTTCGCCTGCGTGCAGCACGACGACACGCCGGTACGCATTGAGCGTCTGGCCGAACGGCTGGTCGCCTACCGGGTGTTCCCCGATGCCGCTGGGCGGATGAACCTCGGCCTGCGCGACACCGGCGGCGGGTTGCTGCTGGTCAGCCAGTTTACCCTCGCTGCCGACACGCGCTCGGGGCTGCGGCCGGGCTTCTCCACCAGCGCGCCGCCGGACGCCGCACGGGCCGGTTTCGAGACTCTGGTGGCGGCCTGCCGGGCACGTTGGCCGGTGGTGCAGACCGGCTGTTTCGGGGCCGACATGCAGGTGGGTCTGGTCAACGACGGGCCCGCCACCTTCTGGTTGCAGGGCTGAACACCGGCCGACCGCCACGGCGTTAACCGCCTTTTCGATCAATCACTTGCGGCATTTTCCGGGGCCTCCGGTATAATAGCCGGTTCCCGCGCACCCTCTCCCGGTTAGGTAACCATGGCCACTCCGCGTCCCGAGCAGCAGTCCGACATCAAGCAGCTCATCAGCAAGGGCCTCGAACAGGGCTACCTGACCTACGCGGAGGTCAACGACCACCTGCCTGACGATGTCGTCGATCCCGAGGCGATCGAAGACATCATCAGCATGATCAACAGCATGGGCATCGAGGTGCACGAGGTTGCGCCCGATGCCGAGACGCTGCTGCTCAACGATGCCACGCCCACCCGCGACACCGACGAGACCGCGGCCGAAGAGGCCGCCGCCGCGTTGTCCGCGCTCGATGCCGAGGGTGGTCGCACCACCGACCCGGTGCGCATGTACATGCGCGAGATGGGCACGGTCGAGCTGCTCACCCGCGAGGGCGAGATCGCCATCGCCAAGCGCATCGAGGAGGGCCTGCACCAGGTGCAGAGCTCGCTCGCCGCGTTCCCGTGGACCATCCAGCTCATCCTCGACGATTACGCCCAGCATCAGGAAGGCAAGAAGCGGCTCAACGAGATCGTCACCGGCTTCGCCGACCTCGAAACGCCCGAGCTGTTCGGCGGCGTGCCGATCGAGGCCGCGGCCGACGAGGACGAGGAGGTTGCAGTCGAGGGCGGCGAGGAGGAGGAGACCGAGACCCAGACCGGTCCTGACCCACTGGAAGTGGCCCGCCGCATGGATCTGATCAAGAGCCTGCACGCCAAGTTCGAGAAGACCCACGCCAAGTACGGCTCGCTCGATAAGAAGACCATCAAGGCGCGCGAGGAAATGGCCGCCGAGTTCATGAAGCTCAAGCTGCCGCTGGCGCTGATCGACGCGCTGGTGCGCAAGGTCCGCGATGTGGTCGCCGAAACCAAAGAGCATGAGCGCCGCGTTCTCGATATCGCCACGCGGCTCGCCAAGATGCCGCGCAAGGACTTCATCAAGGCCTGGCCGGGGCACGAGACCGACACCGACTGGGCCGACGAGATCATCCGCCGCAAGCAGAAATGGTCCTCGGGCATCCGCGAGCACCGCGGCGCCATCATCGCCGAGCAGAACGCGCTGATCGCCCTCGAAGGCGCGCTCTGCCTCGGTCTGGCCGAGATCAAGGACACCGTCCGCGCCATGGCCTACGGCGAGGCCAAGGCGCGCAAGGCCAAGCGCGAGATGGTCGAGGCCAACCTGCGCCTGGTCATCTCGATCGCCAAGAAGTACACCAACCGTGGCCTGCAGTTCCTCGACCTGATCCAGGAAGGCAACATCGGCCTGATGAAGGCGGTCGACAAGTTCGAGTACCGGCGCGGCTACAAGTTCTCGACCTACGCCACCTGGTGGATTCGCCAGGCGATCACCCGCTCGATCGCCGACCAGGCGCGCACCATCCGCATTCCGGTGCACATGATCGAGACGATCAACAAGTTGAACCGCATCTCCCGACAGATGCTCCAGCAGTTCGGCCGCGAGCCGACGCCGGAGGAGCTGGCCAAGGAGATGGACATGCCCGAGGACAAGATCCGCAAGGTGATGAAGATCGCCAAGGAGCCGATCTCGATGGAGACGCCGATCGGCGACGACGAGGATTCGCACCTCGGCGATTTCATCGAAGACACCAATGTCGAATCGCCGCTCGAGAACGCCACCACCACCGGCCTTTCGGAAACGGTGCGCACCGTGCTGGCCGGCCTGACGCCGCGGGAGGCCAAGGTGCTGCGGATGCGCTTTGGCATCGACATGAACACCGATCACACGCTGGAAGAAGTGGGCAAGCAGTTCGACGTGACCCGCGAACGCATCCGCCAGATCGAAGCCAAGGCCCTGCGCAAGCTCCGCCATCCGACCCGCAGCGAGCAGCTGCGCAGCTTCCTCGACCTTGATTGAACCGGGCCGGCAGGCCCCGCGGCAAGGCTAGAATGGCCCCTACGCGGGCCCATAGCTCAATGGTCAGAGCACGGGACTCATAATCCCTTGGTTCCAGGTTCGAGTCCTGGTGGGCCCAGCAAGCACCCTCGGGCTCAGGCCCGCTGGCACCGTGGGCACCATGTGGTGGCGCGCTGGCCGAGCCGCATCGATTCGAGGCGTGTGCCGCAGACCTTGCAGAGCTCACCCTCGCGGCCGTAGACGAAAAGTTCCTGCGCGAAGTAGCCGGGCAGCCCGTCGGCATTGAGGAAATCGCGCAGGGTGGTGCCGCCGCGTTCGATCGCGTTGCCGAGGATGCGCTTCACGGCTTTTGCGAGCCGCTCGCAACGTTGGTGGCCGAGACGGCCCGCCGGCGTGGTCGGGCGGATGCCGGCCTCGAACAGGGCTTCGGCGGCGTAGATGTTGCCGACACCGACGACCACGGCCTGATCCATCAGCAGGGTCTTGATGCTGGCCGCGCGGCCGCGCGAAGCGGTGAACAGTGTGGCCCCCGAGAAGTCGGTCGACAAAGGCTCCGGGCCGAGGCCGGCGAGTCGTGGGTGCAGCATGCCGGGTGCTTGCCAGAGCAGGCAGCCGAAGCGGCGCGGGTCGGTGAAACGCAGCACGCGGCCATCGTCGAGGCCGACATCGACATGATCGTGCGCGCCGACCGGCGAGGTGGTCGGCAGCACGCGCATCACCCCGCTCATGCCGAGGTGCCACAGGGCGCTGCCGGCTCCGGTGTGCAGCAGCAGGTACTTGGCGCGGCGCGCCACCGTGTCGATGCGTTGACCGGGCAGCTGCCGGACGATGGCTTCGGGGATGGGCCAGCGCAGGTCGGGTCGTCGCAGGGTCACGCCGGTGATCCGCCGTCCCTCAAGCAGCGGCGCCAGACCGCGGCGGGTGGTTTCGACCTCGGGCAGTTCGGGCATGGCGGGGCCGCACGATGGGGCAGGTCAGTGTACGTCGGCCTCCGGTCGGGCCAGCGGCTAGCCCGGCCCTTGGCTGAGCCCTGCTCAAACGCCGACGCGGCACGGCTTGCCCCGCGCCGCGTCGGTTTGTCACTTCGTTGGAATCAACGCAGGTCGTAGCGGTCCAGTTCCATCACCTTGGTCCAGGCCGCCGCGAAATCAGCGACGAACTTGGCCTCGTGGCCGTCTTCGGCATAGACCTCGGCCAGGGCGCGCAACTGCGAGTTCGAACCGAACACCAGATCGACCACGGTGGCGGTCCAGGTCACCGTACCGCTCTGGCGGTCGCGGCCCTCCAGCACATTGGCGTCGGCCGCCGAGCGCGACCACTGCGTGCCCATGTCCAACAGGTTGACGAAGAAGTCGGTGGTGAGCTGGCCCGGACGCCGGGTGAACACGCCGTGGGTGCTGCCGCCGCTGTTGGCGCCGAGCACCCGCAGGCCACCGATCAGCACGGTCATCTCCGGGGCGGTGAGCGTCAACAGTTGCGCCTTGTCGATCAGCCGCTCGGCCGCGCTGGCCGCCAGTTCCGGACGGGCGTAGTTGCGGAAGCCATCGGCCTTGGGCTCCAGCACAGCAAAGGACGCAGCATCGGTCTGCGCCGCGCTGGCGTCGGTGCGGCCCGGATGGAAGGGCAGGCTGATCGAATGACCGGCGGCCTTGGCAGCGGCTTCGACGCCGGCATTGCCGGCCAGCACGATCAGGTCGGCCAGCGAGATCTTCTTGCCGCTTCCGGCATTGAAGGCCTGCTGCACGCCCTCCAGCGTGGCCAGCACGCGGGCCAGTCGCGCCGGATCGTTGGCGGCCCAGTCCTTCTGCGGGGCGAGTCGGATCCGTGCGCCGTTGGCACCGCCCCGCTTGTCGCTGCCGCGGAAGGTCGAGGCCGAAGCCCAGGCCACGAACACCAGATCGGCCACCGGCAGGCCACTCGCCAGCACCTTGGCCTTGAGCGCGGTCGCGTCGGCGGCGTCGATCAGGGGATGCTCAACCGCCGGCACCGGGTCCTGCCACACCAGTTCCTCCTTCGGCACCAACTTGCCGAGGTAGCGGGCGCGCGGCCCCATGTCGCGGTGGGTCAGCTTGAACCAGGCGCGGGCAAAGGCGTCGGCGAACTCGGCCGGGTTCTGGTGGAAGCGGCGCGCGATTTTGTTGTAGGCCGGGTCGAAGCGCAGCGCCAAGTCGGCGGTGGTCATGATGGTTTTCACGCGTTTGGCGGGGTCGTGCGCCGCCGGGGCCAAGTCTTTGTCGGCCACGTTGACCGGCTCCCACTGCCAAGCGCCGGCCGGGCTCTTGACCAAATTCCAGTCGTAGCCGAACAGCATCTCGAAGTAGCTGTGGTCCCACTGCGTCGGGGTCGGGGTCCAAGCGCCTTCGAGGCCGCTGGTGATGGTGTCGCCGCCCTTGCCCGTGCCTAGGCTGTTGGCCCAGCCCAAACCCTGTTGCTCGATCGACGCGCCTTCGGGCTCGCGCCCCACATGCGCCTCGGGGCCGGCCCCGTGCGCCTTGCCGAAGGTGTGGCCACCGGCCACCAGGGCCACGGTTTCCTCGTCGTTCATGGCCATGCGGGCGAAGGTTTCGCGGATGTCGCGCGCCGAGGCCAGCGCGTCGGGCACGCCGTTGGGGCCTTGCGGGTTGACGTAGATCAGGCCCATCTGCACCGCACCCAGCGGCTCGGCCAGGTCGCGCTCGCCGCTGTAGCGCTTGTCGCCCAGCCATTCGGTTTCCGGGCCCCAGTCGATGTCGTCCTGTGGCTCCCAGATGTCGGGGCGGCCACCGGCGAAGCCAAAGGTCTTGAAGCCCATCGAATCGAGTGCGACATTGCCGGTGAGGATGAACAGGTCGGCCCAGGACAACCGGCTGCCGTACTTCTTCTTGATCGGCCAAAGCAGGCGGCGGGCCTTGTCGAGGTTGCCGTTGTCGGGCCAGCTGTTCTCGGGGGCAAAACGCTGCGCGCCGTGGCCGCCGCCGCCGCGGCCGTCGTGGATGCGGTAGGTGCCGGCGGCATGCCAGGCCATGCGGATAAAGAAGGGGCCGTAGTGGCCGT
>Ga0208491_10056_pt1 | contig 43771 bp, 43 predicted proteins | sample SubbioCSW11_NovA_FD_184819 | JGI IMG/M metagenome (GOLD analysis project Ga0208491, IMG submission 184819) | Serpentinite rock and fluid subsurface biosphere microbial communities from McLaughlin Reserve, California, USA - CR11_CSW11_NovA (SPAdes) | ecosystem: Environmental > Terrestrial > Deep...
CTTACCATTTTAGATAAAAAGCCCAAAGGCGAAAAAGCTTCTATTCTGTGTCAACTAAACAATTGGATTAGCGGTTTCCCTAATTACATCAAGGGTTTACTGGCTAATTTGAGCTGCGAAAGTTGAGTTATCTACTACCACCATTACCGCTTCCACACGTTTGATTACTTCCCGTTCCGGCTCTGCCGGCGAACCTGGAGCCGGAAGCCCGGGCACAGCCGGTTTACTCCCACAGCCTGCAAGTACCGGTATCATCAGCGACAAGGCGAAAACAAAAATCCAGCTATTTTTCATGATCCTTCCTCCCCATTCCTGAGCACACACAAAAACAGAGGGGATCTTTTATCCCCTCAAACTAAGACGCTAACAATTTGTCAATTCCCACAAGTCCGTCTCCCGACGTCTAAAGAAAACCGCTTCGATAACCAGGGCTATAGGAACAACCCGGTGCGCATAATTAACAGTGCACTCATACTAAAAAAAACGGAAATACCATAGATAACCAAAACAGTCTGACGATGTGTCAGCCCCCGGCTCAGCAGCCGGTGGTGGATATGCTTTTTATCTGCCTGGAAAATCGGCTTGTGTGCACGGAAGCGACGAAAAATGGCAAAACAGGTGTCGAAAATTGGCACGCCCAAGACGACGATAGGCACAACGAAAGCCACGACAGTTATTCCTTTCAGCAAGCCGTAAACAGCCAAGACCGAGATCATAAAGCCGAGAAACATACTGCCGGAATCACCTAGAAAGATTTTTGCCGGAAAAAAATTATAACGGAGAAAGCCAAAAACTGCGCCGGCAAGAGCAATAGACAAAAGCGAAACGGTAGTCTGACCCATTTGGTGAGCGATGAAAGCAAAAGTCAAGAGCGCAATAATGGAAACGCCGGAAGCTAAGCCATCTAAGCCGTCTATTAAGTTGACAGCATTGGTAACAGAAACTATCCAGAAGATAGTGAACGGCACACCCAGGATACCCAGATAGAAATAACCATTAAACGGATTACTGACAAGCTGGATCTGGATCCCGGAGATAATCACAATAATAGCAGCCAGCGTTTGACCCAACAGCTTTATTTTTGGCGAAATCCCACGGATATCGTCGGCCACACCAAGCAGCAGAATAACTGTGCCGCCAGCAATCAGCCCGGCCACCCGTTGGTCGTCGCCCAGCAAAAGGGCTGCGGCAGCAAGAAAACCGAGAAAAACTGCCGGCCCACCCAGGCGAGGGATGATCCGATCGTGAATTTTACGCTTGCCCGGCTTGTCCAGAGCGCCGATGCTGAAGGCGAGACGCGAGACAAGCGGTGTAGTAAACAGCGCAACAAGAAAAGCGATAGCAAAAAAATAAAGATACTGCTGCATGATTAATCCCCCTCAGGCAAATAAAGCCCTTTCTCTCTTTTTTCTCTAATAACAATGCAAACCTGTTTTAGGCCTACAGTATGGTTTTATCACAAATATATACATTTTACAATCCCTAGTTTATGACTCCGAATGAAAAATCAGGCTTTACTTAACAGTGCTTCCTGCCACCTGTAAAAAGCCTTTGCTGCGTTACGGCAGCCAAGAAAGACGGCATAATCCAAACGCGCAAAATGCGCTTAGGCTGTTGAACCAACCTAAAAAACCATTCCAGCCCCAACCTCTGATAAAGCAGCGGTGCCCTCCTTAGGCGGCCGGAGAGAACGTCGAAAGATCCTCCCACAACCATCAGGATTTTTGCACCGGAAGCAGCGCCATACTTAGCTACAAACAGTTCTTGGCGAGGGCTGCCTAGGGCGACAAAAACCAAATCGGCACCGGATGCAGCTATGCTGCCGGCAAGCTCCCCGTCTTGCGCCTGCGGCAGGTAGCCGTGAGCGGTTCCAGCTACCAGCAATGGGGGATAGCGCTCTTTTAATTTAGCAGCAGCAGCGGCAGCCACCCCTTCTGCGGCGCCAAGCAGAAAAATCTTCTTTCCTTCCGCAGCCGCTAAGGCCACCAATTCCTCCATTAGATCTATACCGGTAACCCTTTCCCGAATTTGACCGCCGCACAGCCGAGAGGCGAGCACAATTCCTACTCCGTCTGGAATCTTTAAATCAGCAGCAAGCAACGCCTTCTGCAGAGCACTGTTCCGGCGAGCTGAGAAACAGATTTCCGGATTGACGGAAGCAATAAAATGGGAACCGCTCTGGTTCAACTTCTCTTGTGCCCATGATACGGCCTCGGCAAGAGTAACCACATCGGTGGGGACGTCCAGAATAAATTCCTGCATAAGCAGCTCCGCCTTTACTTGAGGATAAATGCCAACACACGGCCGGCCCATTGCAGACCGTCTTGATAAAAAGCAAAACTTTTTTCCGACAAATGGCACCGTAGCCTTTCACGCCCCTGCCAGCGCTCCAAAGCTTGGGCAGTCAGCTGAACGTCTTCCAGCGCTCCCAACTCTGCGGCGCTGTCCAAACCCAGCAGCTCCAGAAAAGCGCAAACTTTTCGGTCATAAGCAATGCCCAGTAGTGGTACGGCGGCAAGAGCAGCAAAAATCAAGGCATGGAGACGCATTGCCACGACTAAGCTAAAAGAATTGAAAACGGCTAAAAGCTCTCCGGGGGCCAGTGGCTCTTGAAGAATCACAGTCGGGGACTTCATCAAACAAGCCAATTTTTCCGCTGCCGCCAAATCTTCAGGATAATGCATAGGTACAAGAACAGTGACGGCAGCAAGTTCGCGGGCGATGCAATCGGCGGCGGCGGCAATTGTCCGCAATGTTTTTACCTCGTCTTGCCAGGAGCGAACAGCAATTCCTACCACCGGCTTACCGGCAGGCAGCGTCGCGGTAAAGGCGGCTGCCTTTCCGTTTGGATCAGACGGAGCCAGCAGAATGGCAGGATCGGCTGTTAAAATCAGCGGCAGGCGTGTGACACCGAGCTTAAGCAACTCATCCAGGGAGCCTTGATCGCGGACGGAAACAAGCGAGACGCGGTTAACAATCAATCTGGTTAGAAGCCGGTTAAATTTTTTACGGATAGGACCGATGCCCTGAGCGTATATAATGGTTTTTTTACCAAATAAGTTTGCGAGCAAGACAAGCCCAAGATAATAAAGGATGGAGAGTCCGCGTCCGGTACTATCCTGTAAAAGACCGCCCCCGCCGCTGATCAGGGCATGGGAAGCTAAGATTGCACGCACAACAGCCAGGAAATTAGTGCGGCTGACAGCGTTAACGCCTAGGCGGGCGGCTGTGGCGGCAGGCTGCGCAGAGAGGACGGTGAATTGCAATGTTTCACCCTGCTCGGCCGCCAGCGAACGCAATGTGGTCACGATGCTCTCCAGAATCGCTTCGTCACCGGCGTTATTAAAGCCGTAATAACCGGAGATGACAACCTTTCTCATAACATCTTCACCTTGTTTTCCCAGACGCGGGTGATGAAGATAAATATGCCGTAGAGAATCAAGCCGACGACTACACCCGTCCAGAGACCGTTAAAAGAGCGGAAAAGAGCGCTGTAAAAGGCGGTCGGCGTTGTGAAATGCATAAAAGTATTCGCCATGGAGATAGGAGCAATGGCGCCGATTACTACCAAAGCAGTAGTCATGGCAGAACGGGAGCCTCTTGCCAGCAGAGTCAACCCCAGCAGTGCCGCAGGATAAGCAAAGAGAAACTCCTTAAATCTGGGTCGGACGACTAAGAAGGAGTCGAGCAGCTCGCGCAGGTGCAATTCTAAGGCAAGAACAGGGACTCCGGGGACATTTCCGGTACGAGCAACATAAAGAAAACCGACCGTAACCAAGATTAAAAGAGACAATAAGTAAATAATTTTGATCGGACTGGAAAGGAAATCACTGATAACCCGCGTCAGTCGAGCTGGCGTCCAGTCTGTGACATGGCTGTAATAAATCCGACTGATTGCCAGCGGGAGAAGCACCACCAGCGGCAGCACATGAACCAGTTTAACGCCGCGGAAAAGTGCAGTGCCGCCGGCAAAATATGGGGTGGACGGCAGAGCTGCAACCAGCGCGCCGCCAGCAGCCACGAGCAAAAACGTGCGGCACATGGTAATTAAAGCCCAGCTAAGCGCTGTAATATTATCTTTGGCTGGAGAAGGCAACCTGTTTAACTGCTGACTTACCACAGCCAAAATACTAAAAAGCAACGCTGCCAGGACGGAGCCAACCTGCAATGCCACGTTGACAGAAAATAGCGGAAACAAGAGCATTAAAGCGGCAAAAGCAGCAATAAAAACCAACCAAGGCAGGCATGTTTCTCGGCGCGAAATAGTATAGACAAGCAGGGCGGCGGCGGCGGCCAGACCAAGCAGCATCAGCAAGAGCTGCAGCGGTTCGTGGCCAGGCAAGCTGACAGCCCGCGCGGGAGCTCCCCGATAACCATTGGCCGACAAACTCTCTGTCACGCTTTCAAGCAGTGCCAGCGATTCGGCCAGCGGATTAGCTTCGTCTAACGGCAGGCGAATGTGAACAAGACGCACACGTCGTTCCTGAACAGAATTTACGATTGATTGCACAGGCCTTCCCGGCTGGTTCGGGTGGATTAAGATTGTTTGATAGCCCACAAGGGCCGAGAGTTGGGAAATCCCCGCCGGCCGCTTGGCAAACTCTACAATTCCCAACGCTTGTCCCGACTCACGGATGGCCTCTGCTGCCGCCGCCAAGTGATCGGGGTAGCCGGTCACTTCCGGCCCGTCAAACATGATAGCGGAAAGCGATTCTGCAGGCAGCGCAAAAAATTCACTCAGCGTCTCCCTTACGGCAGCTTCACTGGTTAAAAAAGCATTCTCCGGCCGTGGCACCAGCCGCAGCCCGGCTTGGCGCAAAAGAGCCACGTCGTCCGGGTCAAGACCGATGCGCAGACCGAGCACAAGGTCCAAATCTTCATCTATCTCAATCAGGAGAGGCTGGCGGGCGAAACGGACACGGACAGGCTTCTGCAATTTAAGCTCCGCTTTACGGACAAGCCGCTCCGCCAATGCCTTATCTTCCAGTAAAAGATATGTAGCGTTAGGCTGAATTTGCTTGCCCTCGAGCAACGGCAGCAGCACAGAGTTGCTTCCCCCGGTCAGACGCCAGCTATGGACTATCTGACTGCCTGTAGCTGCAGTAAGAGTACCATCATAGACATAACGTCTTACCTCCGCTTCCCTCATAGCTACAGCCGTCACACCCAAAGAGCGAAGCTGAAGCAAGATTTCAGCCGGCGCAAGATTAGCTTCCCGAGCAAGCTGCCGCACTTCTTCGAAGGCAACGCTGATTTCCACATCACGCCAACCCCATTCGGAGGCGTCGTTTTGCACAGCGGTATAAACACCGGTAAAAACACCGACGGCTAAGAGCAAAAAGAGAATTATTTTCATCTTCCGTCTCCTGCTCATTTATTATGAAATATTTTCACCGCACTAACAGAGTTTCTGCTTTTCACTTATTGCTGCGAAGATGTAGGCGAGATATCGTCTTCTTGCCAAAGCAGATAACGCCGAACCGTCTCTTGCAGCACAGCTTTGTCAAGCCTCACATATGACACAGAGTTAATATTGATACCCTGTCCTGGGAGAGTAACTGTAACAACTTCTTCTAAGTTAAGCTTGGCGGCTCGGCGGCTAAAAGCCAAAAGCTGCTGCAGCGACATATCAGTACGAATATGAGTAGCTGCTTCTTCGAGCAATCTGGGCAGTTTCAGCAATGTTCTGGGGCGCAGCAGTTCCGCGGAAACCAGCTTGAGAAATTCCTGCTGCCGGCGCATTCGGCCAAAATCACCTTCCGCATCGCTGCGAAAACGAACATACTGCAGCGCCTGTTCACCACTGAGAAGCTGCTTACCTGCCCTAAGATTGATGGGATTTTTTACCGACAAATGTACCATCCGGCGAGGCACGTCCACTTCAACGCCACCAAGAATATCTACCAAGCTGGCAAAGCCTTCAAAGTTGGTAAAGACATAATGCTGCAACGGAACGCCCAGCAGCCCCTCCAACGTGCTTTTCATTTGCATAATTCCATCTTTATAGCCCATAACGTGATTCAGCTTATCCTGACCCCTTCCCGGTATTTCTACACGGGCGTCGCGTGGAATAGAAATCAGGGAAACCTTGCCTGCATCTTCATTGACACTCATCACCATAATAGTGTCTGCCCGGGACTGATCAAGACCCAAAAGCAGGATATTGGTAATATTTTTCTCCTGATTGGGATTGCTTGCCTGCGGGAGAGGGGAACTGTTTGCAATTCCAGGATTATCATAGATGCGCAGCCAAACAGAGCAACCCCAAGTTGCCACAGACAACGCTGCCAGTAAAATAAGTGCAAATGCGTATCTTCCGCCCTTTTTCAAGAATAGACACCACCTTATCTAGATACAACGCTATAATTATACTGGATTCGTCAACTTCTGACAATGGAAAAGAAATACACTGACTTATAGCCAAAAAAGTCAAACGACTTCCTATATAACAAACTTCCCACATAACAACTAAGCCCCCGCATTTAACTCGCAGGGGCTTAGTTGCTTAACTTTCCAGCCAGACAGTTACATTTTGCGTAGTGCTGGTATTTCTATCCAAGCCGACCATTTGTTTTAGCAACTCATTTATTGCCTTATTTAAACGTTCCGCCTCTTCACCGCTTGCGACAAGACGCTGCTTTGCCAATCGTTCATAGTAAGTCAATTTCTCAGCATAATCGTTTGTTATATCCACAAGATGCTGCTCTTCCGCAATCAATCTGCCAAGCGAGGTTGTGCCTGCGACAAAGCGGTTTGCCTGCACAAACGGTACTTCGAACTGATGAATCCGAATCAAGCGTCCGTCATGGGTAAAGATTGTCTGCTCCATAATAGGCGTCGCACCCTGCAATCTGGCATCTGAAGCCAGGATTTGCGAAGCAGTAGACAGTTGTTGCACATTTATTTTGACTACCGTATTTTCCGTGAATCGCCTGCGATTAATGAAAATTTGTGGTTCCGGCAAAACGAGTTCCTGAAAATTCACCTGCTGAGGCTGCAGAGAAGGTGCCCCAGGAGTCGATGTCAAAGGAGCAGGTTTTTTTACAGCATCCAACAAACTGCCTTGCTGAACTCGCTGCTGCGCCGACAATTTTTCAGGCCTCTCCCGCCTTAGAGGAGTCGACTCCTGTTTTTGAAGCTCGCTAACTGCTATTGCGGCAGACTGCTCAAGCATAGGAGCTGCCGGCAAACTACCAGGCTGCGCCGGGACGATCTCCCCAGGCACTTCTGCCGGCAAGTCATCCGCAGTTCCAACAGGCTTTTCGATAAGACCTTCTTCGGCCGGCGGCTTCTGCAGCGGCGGGCTTTCCCTCTTAGTTTCTGTTACAGCTTGTTGAGCCGCAGGCGGACTATCCGTAACAGGGGCAAGAACGCCTCCGATTAAGCCCCCTCTGCCATAACTGCTAAGGACAAGGCCGTTGATCCCGACAAGAAAGAGGATGGAAGCGGCTAATGCCAACGAGCGTAACGGGATCCGGAAAAAACGGTGCCCAGTTTCTAACTGTTCCAACCTTAAGCGGGCCATTACCTGCGCGGAAAATTCGGGTGGCGGAGGAGCAACAGGCCGTTTTAGTTTACAAAGAGCAGTTATGACTTGCTTCGTCTCCAGGACACGACGTGAACAAGGCAGACAACCGTCCAAATGTGCTTGAAATTCACCTTGACGGTCAGGCAGTAAGCCGTCCAGCCAGTCAGACATCAAGTTTTTAACTTCTCTGCACTTCACGAGCTTCTACTCTCCTTTCCGAATATGTATGACCACCTTCAGGTCCGTCATCCCCGCAGTTAAGATTTATACCTGCATCAGCAGCTCTTCTCATCACCAACTTACGCAAGGCTTCCTTGGCGCGGCTGAGACGCGAACGAACCGTACCCAGCGAGCAGTTGAGCGTAACGGCAATTTCTTCATACGAAAGTTCCTCAACTTCGCGTAACAACAAAACTGCTTTTTGTTCTTTGGATAAATCATCAAGAGCCTTTTGCATAAATTCACTCAACTGCAAATCCATAGTCATACGTTCAGGGTCATGTTCGGAGCAAGGGACTTCCCGCAGCAATTTGCCTTCTCCCGTCCGGAACGGTTCATCCAAAGAAAAAGAAGTACCCACGCGCTGCTTTCGTTGGCTGTTTAGCCAAACATTCACCGTAATCCGGTGCAGCCAAGTGCCAAAATCGGCATCGCCACGAAAATTTTCCACGGCGCGGTAAGCTCTGATAAAGGCTTCCTGCGCTAAATCCTGGGCATCTGTGTGATTGCCTGTCAATCTTTGGGCAAGCCCATAGACCCTCCCCTGGTAAATATTTACAAGCTGCTCAAAAGCCGTTAAGTCCTTTTTTTGGGCTCTAGAAATTAACTGCGTGACAGCTTCCATGATAAAACTCCTCTGCCAGCACAGCAACTTTACCCCCTAACAATTTGACACCATCTTTTAGGGCAAAAGTTCCGGCGTTAGCTTCTTTTTTTAAGTATAGCAAAAATATTCTTCTCTTGCCATGCGCACTTGCAGCTTCATTCTCCGTCTTGCGTTGAAACTGTCTGGAAATAAATCGGGTTGGTAAAAAGCCAAGGTTTTTTCTGAATATAAACTTCCAAGCGATATGTACCGGGCTGAGTCACCCTGATGCTCACATTGCAGCCGGGGATTTCATCAAGAAGCTTGCCATTATGAATAATTCTGTGGCGCACTCGTCCGCTAAATTCATGGGGACAATTAATTTGCAGAAAGGCATTGTCGGTGAAGGGCACGGTTTGACCGATGGGGTATTCCCGATGGTCATTAGCGGCGACAAAGAGAAAACCGGCAGGGTCAGCGACCCGGCAATTAACGATAAAAGAGCGCCCAGCGCGAAGTGCCCCATAGACTTGCTGCTTGGCCTCTGTTAACTTGTCTGAAAGGGGGCTCTCCAAAAGTAAACAGTTATTAATAGTGCGAAAAAGAAATTCGTAAGGGAAAATGGTGCGACGGATAAGCCCGCGGCGAATTGGCCAAGCGTGGGCATCGCTGCCGGCTATCGCCACCAGCCTTCGTTGTGCCGAAATCTGGCCAAAGCGTGCCAGCGACTGTGGACAAGGGCCGCTAATCGGCCCGTACGGGTTAAGGTAGGCGTAGTAGAGACCCTGTGGGAGGCTTCTCACTCCGTCACGCCACTGTGAACACCAGTTCCATACTTCCATACCGGTAAATCCGCTTATCTCCCATTTGGACCAGCAAAAATTCTGGTTATTAAATACTAGCGGAGACCCCTTCTCAAAGGGATGCGCGATAAAGCCCAGACCGTTTTGTCTATTTACAGCATCAATCACCTGCTGAGGGTCGTTGTCGTTGGAGGGGATCTCAGTTGTGATGCCCAGTGCCAAATAATGATGTTTAGTATTATTGATCTCGCTCCCCACCAGAACTAGCACGTCATCAATAAAGCCTTCTTCGGGAAGCCCTTCCAGACTATTATGGTCTGTGATAATTACATAAGCAAGGCCGGCAGCCTTAGCAGCACGGGCAATTTCCTTAATATTGCCGTTACCATCAGAGTAGTTACTATGAACATGAATATTGCCCAGGACCTGATACATAGCTTGCCCCCTGCCTTAGTTGATTTACCAAACTGTCCTTTTCGGGAGTGCAAGACAGCTACCGAGATTATACCATAAAACTTGAAAATAAATTAAGACAAATTATTCATATAAAGATAAAAACGGCCAGAAGAGCCAAAACAAAGAGCCGTCCGATGATGGACGGCTCTTTGTTTTAGTTGCTTGCTGCCCGGCGGTTAGGGGAAATCAGTGTGTGATTAATCCGCTCCAATTCTACCAGGGCACGGCCGGTACCAAGCGCCACACTCCCGATGGGATCTTGAGCCAGGTAAACATTGACGCCGGTTTCCCGGCTAAGCAGCTTACCAAGACCGTCTAACAGTGCGCCGCCACCGGTCAGCACAATCCCCCGCTCAATAATATCACCAGCCAACTCCGGCGGTGTTCTTTCCAGGACACTGCGAACAGAGGCAACCACAGCGTCAAGAGGCTCATGAATAGCTTCCAAAACGTGTTCTGTACGGGCCAAAAAAGAACGGGGCAGGCCGGAGAGCAAGTCGCGACCACGTATTTCAGTCTCCAAGGAACGGCTCCCGGCAAAAGCAGTCCCCACTTCCACTTTAAGCGCTTCAGCGGTACGCTCACCTATAAGAAGATTAACCTCCTTACGGATGAAGCGCGCAATAGCTTCATCGAATTTATCGCCGCCCACACGGACTGACTCCGTCACCACAATCTCACCTAGTGAGATAACGGCCACATCGGTAGTACCGCCGCCAATATCAACCACCATATGACCAGAGGGCTGAAAAATATCAAGGCCGGCGCCCAAGGCGGCTGCGCGCGGTTCTTCGATTAGGAAAGCATCCCGGACGCCTGCGCGCATCACCGCTTCCACCACAGCTTTTTGTTCCACGCTGGTGGTGGCGGCAGGGATGCAAACAATGACCCTGGGGCGAATTAGTCGGCGTTTATCGCAGACCTTGCCGATAAAATGACGGAGCATCACTTCAGTTATTTCAAAATCGGCAATAACACCTTCGCGCAAAGGGCGGGTGGCGACAATATTGCCTGGGGTGCGACCCAGCATTTTCTGTGCCGCCTCACCCACTGCCAGAACATGACGGGTGTTTTGCTCAATTGCCACCACAGAAGGTTCATGGAGAACGATGCCTTTGCCGCGCAGATGAACTAGTACGGTGGCTGTTCCCAGATCTATGCCCATATCGGTTCCAAGATTGATGGCCAACACCCCTCTCCAGCTTGTCTCCCCAAAAGAACATCCTTAACACCGATTAAATTCGGCAGTTGAGCGCTTTTTCCTCTATAGTTACCATATTTTTCTCAATCAGCTAAATATTTCTGTCGCGTTGCCTCACCGCCACGCAAATGACGTTCCGCCTTGTTTTTTTCCAAAACTATTTTAATCTCTCTAAAGATGAAGCGGTTAAGATGTGGAAGCCGTTCTGTAATATCTTTGTGGACTGTGGATTTCGATACACCGAAGATTTTGGCCACTTGCCTAACTGTAGACCCGGTTTCGAGTATATAATTACTTATTTCCAGGACGCGCTGCTCGATATAGTCCTGCACTAAGCCGCCCCCTTTATGCATTTTGTAAACAATATATGTGCCGGGGGGGCAATTATGACACAATCTCAGCTAAGCTGTGATTGCGGACGCAAACGACAAAATCAGGGAAAATAGTAGTCCAGCAGGTATTTACTAAAGCGAGCGATAAGCTCATCATTTTTTTCGGCGGAAATGCGTGTGCCATCTCTGGTTTTAATCATCACAGATAAAGCTAACGGCTTCCGATGAGGAAAATAGATCAGCGCCATGTCTGCTACACGGTTAGATGTATCACCGATTTTATTGGCGACCACCAATTCCGGAGAGGCATATTTGCCAATTCTATGCTTCTTTGCGTTACGATGCAATAAAATCGCTTTTCGGTACAGCTCACCCTCAATAAATTTTCTGTTTTCCAGCGATACCAGCAACGCTGTCAGATCATTCATAGTAGAAAGAGTTGACGCGGGTGAACCACGCTCGAACATCAGCCGGGAGACCTTAGTCTCGTCTAAGCCATATGCTTGCGCTCGCCGGTTGATCAGTTCCTTACCCAACAGGCGGATGATAATGTTTGTGGCCACGTTGTCACTCTCTGAGATCATCAGCGAGAGAAGCTCCCAGTGCGCATACTCGATCCCCGGTGGCTGGAAGCGCAGAAAACCCGTTCCCTCAACCCGGTTTCCGGCTGCATAATGGTCCTGCTTCTCCAAGATATGGAGATTATCTAAACACTGCCTCCCTTCGTCAACCTCGTCCAGAAAGACGAGAAGAATTAACGTCTTGATCAGGCTAGCCGGAAATACGCGCACATCTCCATTATGATTAAATGTTTCCCCGGTCTCAAAATCATAGAGACTAAACAAAAACATTTCATTACTCGACAGCTGCTCCAACGCCCAAGATTGGGCAGCAGCAGGCTTCATTCCTTTATTATTTCTTTCGCTTTCAAGAGGAGCAGCTTCAGGAAGGACCAGCTCAAACTGCTCTGCTGAGACAACTTTTCCCTGCGCAGCTTTTTTTGCCGAGGGAAATAGCCAATCGAACCAGAAAGAGTATGCGGCAAGCAGCGTCATAATCAAAAGCAACGCCAGCGCCATTTGCCTATTCTGAGCATTCACCTCGCCACCCCCCTCTCCCTCAATTTTGTATTTCCCCCGTTATTTTCCTGTTATCCTGCCATTTTTCCTGCCTGACCATACTAAAAAGACGCTTCGCATTTTCTCTCAGCTAACGCGTCTTGCAGGGCGGGTTTGAAACCCGCCCCTACGGAACAATAATAATTTCCTGTTACAAAAATTCCCCTCCCCTGGAGGGGTGCCCGCAGGGCGGGGTGGTCGCGTGCAAGTGGGACAAATCACCTGTCCCCCTGTCCCACCCCTACAAAAATTCCCCTCCCCTGGAGGGGTGCCCGCAGGGCGGGGTGGTCGCGTGGACAAGTGGGACAAATCACCTGTCCCCCTGTCCCAAAAAAAAACAGCCCGTGGGCTGTTTTAACGGGGGGAAAGAAATTGCAGCGGATCAAGAGCTTGTCCGTCATTGTAGACTGCAAAATGAAGGAATGTTCCTGTGGAAGCGGCAAGCCTGGCGCTTTCTCCTACTACTCCCAACAGATCACCGCTTTTTACTTCATCACCTACAGAGACATATGGCTCTTCTTGCAGATTAGCGTACTGAGTAAGGTAGCCGCCACCATGGCTGATTTGCAGCAGCCAGCCAAGAAGGGGATCCTTTGTAACCAGCTCCACCACGCCGGGCCAGGCAGCTTGGACTGTGGCTCCTGCTGCCGCTTGAATGTTGATCCCCACATTGATGCGCAATTGGTTGCCAATCCTGTATACTTGCTGATGGGCAAAGACGACTGGCCCTTCCAGGGGCCAACGCATGCCTTCTTGCGGCATGGCCTGCATAATATGAGCATCCTCGTTCGGCAATAACCCTTGTGCCAGTCCGTCCTCTCGAGGATCAAAAGGCCTCTCCGAGATAACTGCCGCCTGCTCCTCTCTGCCTACGCCGACTTCGCCCGGTATATACCGTGTAATTTCCAGCGGGTTACCAGCCGGGCCGCCCCAAACGACCAGTACAATTAAAAGGGCGACCACCAACAGATAGCCGATAAACAGGCTGGTTTTTTTACTCGGGCGTATTTTTTTCAGCGGGGCAAGAGATGTAAACACTTTTCTCATTTGGACATCACCTCTTAAAGAGGAAGTATGTCCAAAATCTTCCTACTTATGTATCAGCGCTGCAGAGATTTAACAGTCACATCTGTGTAGTAGAAATCAATAATTTCCCCGGCTGTTTTGCCTGCACGAGCCATACCGTCGGCGCCGTATTGGCAAAGACCGACTCCATGGCCGTGGCCTCTGACGGTAAAAACAACCTGCTCACCTTCGAAGCGCCAGGTAAAGTTGGTAGACGGAAGCTGCAGGGCGCCGCGAAAGTCGCGGCCGGAGACGTTTTCCCCCGCCACGGAAAGCTGACTCACCCGTCCGGTGCTGCTGCGGACAGCCGGCCCAAGCAGAGGTCGTCCCGCAGAGGAAACAGGGATGGCTTGCACATAGGGCAGAATTTGTCTGGCAAATTGCGCTCCGGTGTAAATATGCTCAGTCTGGGACCACCTAGTATTAGCGCAGTAGGGGCAAGGCTTGCCACGCAGGTAAGCCTTGGCGGAAAGCCAGACATCCTCGCTGTTTTCTGTATGCCCGCCGCAGTTTGAGTGAAAAACTGCATCAATAGTCTGACCGTTGTGCAGCACCACCTTGCCGGCGGTCTGAGCTACTGCTCGTCGCAGTTTATCGAGATACTGCCTGGCGTCAGCCGCAGGCCATTTAGCCAGCGATTGTTCTTCACTTTCCCAGGCTTGGCAGAAGGCAGGGTCGGTACAGATATCGGCACCGGGATTGCGGGAACAACCCTTGCCGCCAAAGGAGCGCATTTTATTGACAGTGTAAGTGCGCGCGACTACAGCTTGTGCTTTTAATGCTTCCAGGGCAAAGGAGGCCGGCATTTCGGCTGCCACTACGCCTACCAGGTATTCTTCCAGCTCCATTTCCACCAATTGTTCACTAAGATGATTAAAGACACGGATGGAAATCTTTCCGGCAGGAGAGGCAATTGGTGTACGCTCCGCCGCCCGCGGCCGCTCGCTTGCCGGGTGGCGGCAGCTGCGGGCCAGAAGCACGGGCAAAACAATAATAATGAGCATAATTGCCACAAAAGATAAAGGGAAAATTCTGCTCATGGAAAAACCCCCTCAGGCAGGATAGAAATAGCTATGCCTCTACTTCAATCCTTAGAACCTCTACCCTGAAAATAGCCTTTACCCTAACCCTCTCCCTCTGTTACAGTTCCCCTCTCCCTCCGGGAGAGGGTTAGGGTGAGGGCTAGGGTGAGGGTAGGGTGAGGGGGTGTTAGAGATCGTCGGCAGCCTGGCGCAACGATAGCCGTCTAATGTCAGCTCCCAGGGAGGCAAGTTTCTCAGTGAACTGCCAGTACCCCCTGTCAAGATGATGAACTTGGCTTACCTGGCTTCTGCCTTTGGCAGCCAGTCCTGCCAGAATAAGAGCAGCAGCGGCACGCAGGTCGGTGGCTTTCAGTATTGTTCCGCGGAGACTGTCCCGTCCGGTAACTACGGCGCAATGTGCCTCAATTTTGATTTGAGCACCCATGCGGCGCAATTCTTCCACATGTCTAAAGCGGTTTTCAAAGACTGTTTCCGTGATAACAGATCTGCCATTTGCCAAAGTTAAAAGCGCCATCATCGGTGATTGCAAATCAGTGGGAAATCCTGGGTAGGGTAGGGTCTTTAAATTTACTGCGCAAATGGGGCTGTTACGACTTACATGGACCTGCGCATCTTCCTCCAGCACATGACAGCCTGTTTCCCTGAGCTTAGCGATGAGCGGCACAAGATGGGTGGGAATAACATTTTCTATTGTAATAGCTCCGGCGGTGATAGCGGCGGCCACCATCAGGGTGCCTGCTTCAATCCGGTCCGGGATGACGCTATATTCACAGCCGTAAAGCTTGGAAACGCCGTAAATGCGCACGGTTTCAGTGCCGGCACCAATAACTCGGCCTCCCATGCTGTTGATAAATCGTGCCAAATCAACCACTTCCGGCTCTTCGGCAGCATTTTCGATTACTGTGACGCCCCTGGCAAGCGCAGCCGCCATCATAATCGTTTCTGTGGCACCCACGCTGGGGAAATCTAAATAGACTGTCTGCCCCTGCAGCTTGTTTGCTGTAGTTTCAATAAAACCCTGACCAATCAACACTTCCGCTCCCAGCGCCTTTAAACCTTTTAAATGCAAGTCGATAGGACGAATACCGATGGCGCAGCCGCCGGGGAGACAAACACGAGCCCGGCCGGTTCTTGCCAGCAGTGGGCCAATAACCAGAAAAGATGCCCGCATTTGACGGACCAGTTCAGCGGGAGCTTCATTCATATTAAGCTGACCGGCAGAGATACGCAGTTTCTTGTCAGCCGCGCAAAACTTACTCTGGACACCCAAAGCAGCTAACACTTTACACATCGTCTGCACATCTTCTAGCGGCGGAATTTCGCAAAGAACAACCTGCTCTTCACAGAGGAGCGCAGCGGCCATAATCGGCAGGCAGGCATTTTTTGCTCCTTCCACTCTTACCTGCCCCACCAGGCGATTGCCGCCTTCCATGGTTATGATTTCAGCCACATGCCTCCGACCTCCTTCGCAGGCAAAAGCCGCCCTGCTTTTTTTATTGTAGTCTAGCTTTTGATGAGTTGCGCAGGTTTATGATAACTTTTTGTTGCTTTTTTCCTGTTAAATGTTAGTAGCTTCCATGAATGAGCGGAAATCCAGCCGACAACAACGTTTTCTCGTAGAAATCGTCATAGCGTACCGCCAAATTTAAATTAAAACGCTGGCCATTGACGAAAAGGTCATTCTCTAAAAGCGGGGTATGTGCTGTAAGGCTAATCAATTCCTCTCCCTCTAGTCCCTCCACCTCTGTCGCCCCAATCGTCCTCAGTGCACTTCTTGCAATGCGCCCCATTTGTTCCGCCGTCCTTTTTCCCGGAAGCTGACCGGTCAAATGAACGCTGATTTGTCCATGCGGCGCAAACGGAAGAATCAGCTGATTTAACCGTGTAACGATTGTTGTAATTTTCTCAGGATTAGAATCTCGGCTGACAATCAACAGATATGTTTTGGGGCTGCTGCCCAAATCGGCCTCGCCGGGATTGCTTTGGACTACCAGCTGAACTTCCGGCCCAAATGCCGTCAACCCTGTGACCTCCAAGACCCGATATGTTTCGCCTTCTCCCCGCTGTACTTCGCCCCCCTTTAAGTCCAGCAGTTCCCCTACCTCAAACATAATCCCCTCAAGTTCAGCCATAGTGCGGTAGTCATTATCAAGGATGGCATAAAACTGTGCCTCACCCGCCACAATTTCTGCCCCGGCACTTCGTAAAAGCGCCTGCAGTACTTGAACCGCCTCCCTTTCCTGGCTGGCAGCTCGAGATATTATCACCAGCAAACTAACCAGGCAAACAAGCACGACTGCTTTTTTTCTCCAATCCATCTTGAACACCTCCCTACCGTTAGCATTGGCAAATTTTTACCAATTTAAACCATCTTTATGTTAAATCGGCAAAAATATGAGTACGGCAGGCAGGGAAAAGTTGTCCTGCTTTTTATGTTGCTGAAAGGTACATTCTGGTATGAAATAGCGAAAGGCAGCGCATATTCTTGACAGTGTATGTAAATTAGCATAGAATTTTAGCTGGAGATAATTTTGGAACACAATGAGGAGCGTTAGGAGGGAATCAATGACACAGGGGCTTGAGGAGAAGGAACAAGGTGAAAATAATATAGTCCAGTCAGTAGAACGGGCTTTGACATTGATAGAAATTCTAGCAGATGAAAGTGCTCCGATGTCTATTACGGAGATTTCAAAGAACGTGGGGTTAAAAATAAGCACCGTACATCGTCTGTTAGCTACTTTAATTCATAAAGGGTATGTGGAGCAAGAGGGTGACAGCAGTAAGTATAAGTTAACCTTTAAGCTATTATCAATCGGTCAATCTGCTACATATCCGATTGACTTTCGCGCCAAAGCTCGTCCTTTTCTGGAAGAGCTGGTGGATCGGTGTAATGAGACGGCTAATCTTAGTATTCTGGATAACGGTGAAGTGGTCTACATTGATCAAGTAGAGTCCACCAACATAGTCATCGTTAAAATGTTTTCCACGGTTGGCAGTCGCCGGCAGGCACATTGCACCGGTTCTGGAAAAGTCCTGTTAGCGTATCTTCCCAGCGAAGAACTCCATCGGGTATTAGGAACTATGGAGCTTAAACGCTACACCAATGAAACGATTACAGATGTGGAGAGTTTAAAGAAAGAATTAGAACGGACCCGGAAGCAAGATTATGCTCTGGATATGGGTGAACGTGAAAAAGATATGCGTTGCGTGGCAGCACCGGTGAGAAAACATGGTGGCCAGGTAGTAGCGGCGATTAGTGTTTCCGGACCTAGTACCAGGATCACGTCATACTACTTAAACAATGAGCTCATCGCTGTAGTGCAAGAGGTTGCAAAAAAATTATCGCTATCCTTGGGATGGGACGGTAAAATATCCACAACCCTATAGGCATCTTAGATCGCAGGAAAGCAGGCTATTTCGCCTGCTTTCTTTTTTTTGGAAAGCGTTTTCAACTAATAGGATACAACAAGGAAGATGCAACCGATAAGTCACAAAGTTGCAGCAAAAGTTTCTGTATTATGAAATACTATTCCATTGACAGAGAATTTAATCGCATCTATAATGTAGATACAGATTAACGGAAGCATAGTCCACTATGCGGAATTAAAAAGCGATAAATCCACTCTGATTGTGGAATATATTCCGTTATATGGAGAAAGGGGAGTAAAAGCATGACTTTTAGTAAGGGGTTAAATGCCAGCAAAGCAACGTTTACCAAGAATAGAACACCTGATAGCGTTTCACCGTTTAGTGGTCTCTGCACTACATGTTTGGAGGGGTGTCCTGGTTTGTGCGAGGTTGGAAAGTCCGCTTTTCGTGGCAGGGAGGTTCTTTACCCGCAGCCTTATGGTACTACCACCTTTGCTTCCGAAAAAGATTATCCCGTCGATTTCTCACACTTTAATATTATGGGGACAGCTGTTGGCGCTCAGGGTATCGAAGCAGATAGCAACAAAGCTATTTTCCCTGCAGTTAACGTGGAAAGTAAAATTGGAACCGGAGATCCGATTAAACTAAAAGTTCCATTTGTTGTGCCAGGTCTTGGCTCTACGAAAATAGCGGCTATTAACTGGGAAGACTTAGCCGCCGGCACAGCCATCTCAGGCGCGATACTTACTATTGGTGAAAACGTCTGTGGCATGGATCCTGAGTGCGTGATCAAGAGTGGCAGAGTTGTTCATTCTCCCAACCTTAAAAAAAGGGTGCAAGATTTCAGGGATTGGCAGGACGGCTATGGTGAAGTCGTTGTTCAGTCCAATGTGGAAGATACAACGCTGGGTGTTCTGGAGTATGCAATTCAGGAGCTAGGCGTTAAGGCTGTGGAACTTAAGTGGGGTCAGGGTGCTAAGAATATCGGTGGAGAAGTAAAGATTTCCACTTTGAAAGAAGCCCTTTTATTAAAAAGACGCGGCTATGTGGTTTATCCTGATCCAGAAGATCTGACGGTGCAGGAATTATTTAAATCCGGTGCGTTTAAAGAGTTTGAGCGTCACTCCCGGGTAGGGATGGTGACAGAAGAATCATTTTTAGCTCGCGTTGAGGAACTGAGAAATCTTGGAGCTAAATATGTGTTCTTGAAGACGGGAGCATATCGTCCAGCCGATTTGGCCCGCGCTGTTAGGTTTTCTTCAAAAGCAAAAATTGACATGTTGACAGTTGACGGTGCCGGTGGCGGCACAGGGATGAGCCCTTGGCGGATGATGAATGAGTGGGGTATTCCCACAGTATATTTGGAGTCCTTACTCTACGATTACCTGGAGCGCATTAAGCATCAGGGAGAATTTGTCCCCAATGCCTGCATGGCTGGCGGTTTTAGCTTGGAAGATCAGATCTTCAAAGGTTTTGCACTGGCTGCACCCTATGTGAACGCCATCGGCATGGCCAGAGCTCCGCTAACAGCCGTGATGGTGGGCAAAACCTTGGGCAGAGCAATTGTGGACGGCAAAGTACCGGCTGATATAGCTACAAAATATGGCACAACCCGCGAGCAGATTTTTAACTCGATTCACAAATTAAAGGACACGTATGGAAATGACGCACACAAAATTCCTGCTGGTGCATTAGGTCTATACACTTACTTTGATCGTTTGCAAACAGGGCTGCAGCAACTGATGTGTGGAGCACGCAAATTCTCCCTTGCCTATATCACCAGGGATGATTTAGTCTCCTTGACCCGTGAAGCTGAAGATGTTAGCGGTATTCCTTTTGTAATGGACTCAGACCGAGCGGAAGCAGATCGCATCCTGGGAGGCCGGTCCATGACCGAAATATATACAATGCGTTCAGCCATTTCAAAATGAACTATAACCTGTCCTCCGGAAGCCCATTACCTTTCTGGGAGGGGTATAGATGGAATCATGGGATTACCGTCAAAACATCAGTAGGATTGTGGCGGAGGCAGTGCAGTTTTGTTGTAAAAGAGAGCATCTTGCAGAGGAAGATTTTTTCCGAACTCTTCAGGCAGGGCAGGAAAAAACGCATAGCCGATTGAGGTATGCTCTAGCCAAAGGCATCTCAAGTTACCTGGGAAGCATCGATGATAATCTGGTGAGTGTTTATGTCTATGGTTCTACAATGACTGATAATGCTGGTTTTAGCTCAGATATTGACCTGATTGTTCAAGTAAAATCCAAGCATGGCAGAACGCAAAGAGCACTACAAATCCTTGATTCCTATTTGTTGATTAGCTATCAGGTTATGCTGGGCAAAGAAGAGTTTAGGATGAACTGCATGCTGGATGTGCATCTCGTTGATCAGGATGATATTAAACATGGCAGAGAGTATGGCAGTATAATTTCATCTCTATTTATTGCTCCAATAAAGGTTTGGTGCAGAGCATAATGTTTTATCAGTAGGCAGGGTGGGTTTCAAACCCGCCCCTACGAGCCACTGCAACACCTCCCATTGGGAAGGAAACCATATGATTTCCTTCCCAATAACAAATGAGAGAAGAACGGCTCCCTCAGCGGGGAGCCGTTCTTCTCTCATTCGGTTTAAATTCGTGTGCTGTGATAATCGCCTCAGCAATCTGCTTCAGCGCCACCCGCTTATTCATGCTTTGCTGCTGAATCCGTCTGAATGCTTCCGTTTCAGGTATGCCAAGCGACTCCATCAGTATGCCTTTTGCCCTTTCAACCGCTTTTCTCGTCTCAAGTGTCTCTTTCATCTTTGCCAGCTGGTCTGCCATCTTGCGTAACCGGCTCTGGCCTGCAGCGGCAAATTCAACCGCCGTCAACAGTGCCGCATCATTAACCGGCTTAAGAATCTGACCAGAGATGGTTGTGTTTTGCGCCCGGCGAGGGTGCGTTCCCACCAGTACCAGCCCTATTTGCCCGTTTTCTTCCAGCATTCTGGCTGCTGATATTCCCTGAGGTGTGTCGATATCGATCACTGCCACATCAGGCTGGAGTGATTGGATCAGACGGAGTGCTCCGGGCCCGTTGTCAGCTTCTCCGACAATCAGGTGGCCTGCCGCTGCGAGGATGGAACTGATGTTTCTGCGTACGCCGGCGGAGCCTGCACTGACTGTTATTCTTACACCATTCATAGGCAACCCCCCCCTGCTAAAATGAAAGACGCCTCCACGCAGAGATCTGGCTCTGTCAGGGCGTCACTGCCCGGTACAACACTGTACCTTAGTTTGTGGTATTCAGTTGCTTTTATTATAAGGGCCACTAGGCAAGATTGCAACAGTAAATTTTGAAAATGATTTCCGCATCGTGAAATATTTTGCACCTGACTACCGCATTAATCTTTATTTGAAAAAAACAAGCTCAATTTGACAGGAGGCTTCAATTGGTATAAACTTAAATTAAATTAATAGATGAAAAAGCGCTGAGTTCTTGTCTGGGCAAGAAGCGGGGGAACCAATTTATTGGGGTGAATCTCATTTGTTATGAGTAGGGTTATCTCTTTCAACCCGAATCCGTCAGCTAACCTCGTAAGCGTGAAGAAAGAGGTCGCATATTTTTTTGAAAATAATCAACTCAGGACCTCGCCTGAGTTTTTTATTTTTATGCGCCTCACATTTCACCTGACGACAAATTGCGAAGGGGGATTATTGTGAGTCAAAACATCTGTAATTTACTTAAAGACACCGGAGAACTTCTTAATCTGGCACAAATCACAGGCGATTTAAAAAAAGACGAGTTTATAAGCCGCAAGCGATTGAAACAATTCTGGGAGGAGAACCCCGTTTTCCACCAACTAATTCAGGAAAGCATCAATCCTGAAGCAACCCGTAAGAAAATCGAAAATTATCTGGGCAAATACGAGAAAAAGCTGCTTAACTCCCTCGATCGTGACCATCCTATGGACAGAGAGTTAGCCCGACGTGCCCTAAATGTTCTTAAAAATATATTTGCCAAGCGAAGCGAGGAGCTGACTGGGTTTAGTGTCCTGAGCACCCTGATAAAACTTGTCCATCTTCAAGAGATATATGTGCATACTGCCTTTGTTGAAGAGTTGAGGCATCTCTTCCTTGCTATGAAGGAAAAAACACGCCTTTTTGAAAGGCCGCGTTTTCAACGTGCCAGCTTGGAAAAGACGGATTCCAGAACTAAATCTACGAGCAGGTCGGCCGTACTGGACGATATGTCCATGCGGGCGAAATTGTGGATGTCCCGCTATCCTTCAGGACTTGACCAGGAGTCGATTGAGCGCCGAGAATTAAACAGGAACCGGATTATGCAGTATTTTGGCGCCGGTGAAGAAGAATGGTCTGACTGGTCATGGCATTGCCGGCATGTTATTAGAAACATTGACACTTTAACTAACCTAATCTCCCTCACGCCTGACGAGGAGCAAGCCGTCCGATCCGCCAGGGAAACAGGGCTGCCTTTTGGTATTACCCCGTACTACCTTTCCTTGATGGACTTTGAGAATGGCCGCAAAAGGGACCACGCCCTGCGGGCTCAGGTTTTGCCACCGTTAGATTATAGCACGCTAGTACCTGCTTTGCGTAAGGGTCCTGTCAAATCGCTTGACTTCATGGGTGAACATGATACTTCTCCTGAGTCACTTATCACCAGGCGCTACCCTATGATAGCCATTTTGAAACCCTATAACACTTGTGCCCAGATATGTGTGTACTGTCAGCGCAACTGGGAAATTACAGATGTAATGGATAACGGTGCGGAGTATCCGGAAGATGTCTTGAATCGCGCTTTAAACTGGCTGGCTCAGCGTCCGGAAATAACTGATGTACTTATTACCGGAGGAGACCCAGGAATCATGCCTGACCAAAAGATGAAAGACCTGCTGGAGAGGCTTGCTGAAATGGACCATATTGACAGGGTCAGAATTGGCACCAGGCTACCGGTAGTATTACCCATGCGTTTCACCATTGAATTTGTTGACATGATTAGCTCTTACCATGTCCCCGGTCGCCGGGAGATAGCGGTAATGACTCACTTTGAACACTCTTATGAAGTGACTCCGGATGCAATGGAGGCTGTTCAAAGGCTTCGGCGAAGGGGCATACCGGTATACAATCAAGCCGTTTTTACTTACGAGAACGCCCGCAGGTTTGAAATGGCTGCACTACGTAAGAACCTACGCTTAATTGGAGTCGAACCATATTACACTTTTAATGCTAAAGGCAAGGAAGAAACCGGCGCCTATAGAGTTCCTATTGCCCGCCTACTGCAGGAACAGACTGAGGAGGCGCGGTTAAACCCAGGCTTGGATCGTACTGATGAGGCTGTTTTCAATATTCCACGGCTTGGCAAAAATTATCTCCGGGCCGGTCAGGACTATGATGTGATTATGATTCTCCCTGACGGCTCTCGCCTGTATGAATTTTATCCCTGGGATCACAGTACCGCTGAAAGCAGTCCTTATTTGCACAAGGATGTGCCGGTGCTTGATTTTTTAAGCACAATGGAACGTCGGGGCGAAGACTATAAGGATTACAGGAGCATATGGTACTACTATTAGTTTTTTTGCTTAGACCGTAGCGGGCGGTTCATACTTTTTTTATTGCAGAGATGTACAGGACATAAAGTTGTGATATAATACCAGTAGCGATAACAGCCGCATAGCGCTGTGCGCGTACACAAAGAGGAGTATTGAGGAGGATTTAAATGAAACAGAAAATTGTGAACACCTCTGCGACTGCCGCCCTGGAGCTATTAATTTCAGAACTTGGCGAAATGTTTACCGAAATAAACACTGCTTTTACACAGCGCCGCTTATCCTTAAAATACACTCAGACCACAGATGATTCAGCCAAGCAGATCCGCAAATGCCTTGTAACGCTGTCGGAAACAACAGATGGGTTAAGTGCTGCTGAGGCATTGGCTATCCAAGGGATCTCGATCAACCTGAGCAAAGTTTTTTATGACGTTTTGCGCTTGACGGACCATGTGGAGAGCAAAATAAAAAATAAAGTGCTCTTTAGCGAAGAAGCCATGGCTGAAATGAGCGGGCTGTTGAAGCGGAGCAGCGACTTATTGCCGCATGTGGCTGATGCTTTGCGCACCTGTAACGAATTGATTGAAAAGCATGTTGAAAAAGAAGTGGAAGAGCTGCGGAGTTATGCGGCAAACAGCACTCTGACGCATGAGGACCGCCTCTGCAAGAACGTCTGCCACCCTAAAGCTTCTGTAATCTACCTGCAAATGCTCCAACACATCCAAGATATTCTCTGGCATTTTAAGGCGCTCGCTTGCCATAACGCCATATCTCTCCAATAGATTACGCTTGCATAACTAAGGCCGCCGTGAAATCACGGCGGCCTTAGTTATGCAAGCTGTTACTTTTTATCTCCGCGAACAATGTCTTTGATTTTCATCAGACGGACTAGCGCGCCTCGTTCGTTTTCATCCAGTTTCATGCTGATATACTTAATGGTATGCTGAAGCTGCGGAATGAGAACGTGCTCCAAAGCGTTAACACGGCGGCGCGTTTTATCAATTTCGTCGGCCAGCAAGTAGACCGCTTTTTCCAACTCAGCCAAGCGAATCAAATGCGGCAACACCTTGGCCAGCGTGTCAATGGAAGAATCCAGCTCGCCGGAAGTATTAGCGAAGCCATATGGCGTGGCGTCGCCTTCCGTCTCCTTGTCTTCCAAATTGGTGATTTGCGGGACATGCACGCTCATCACATTCTTCGTTTTTACGTCTACCTTCACGGCTGCTTTAGGATACATGATCGCTTCTTCCAGCGTTTCCCCCGACATCACAGCACTAGCCAAGAGGAAGTTGGCAAAAGAACGGGAAAGCTCCTTTTCCACACTGGTGCGCAATTCCTTATTTTCCCGAACCAATTTCAGGAAAACGCGCATCAGCTCGTCGCGCTTATCTTTAAGAAGTTTGTGGCCGCGCTGAGCCATTTTGAGCCGTCCTTTGAGACGGTTAAACTCCATCCTTGTAGGGTTTACGCGGATCTCCATACCTTACTCCCCCTTAACGGGCAGGTACTTTTCCAGATACTCATCGCGAACACGCTTAAGTTCCGTGCGAGGCAGAAGGGCTAACAGCTCCCAACCAATGGTGAGAGTATCCACAATGCTGCGGTTTTCATTTTCGCCCTGTTTAATGTAGCGGTTTTCAAATTCGTCAGCAAAACGGGCAAACATCTTATCGGAATTGCTGAGTGCCGCCTCACCAAGGATTGCCGCCAATTCTTTTGCCTCTTTACCGCGCGCATAGGCAGCGTAAAGCTGGTTTAAGACGTCCGCATGGTCTTCACGGGTCTTGCCTTTGCCAATCCCTTTATCTTTCAGACGGGAAAGGGACGGCAGGACGTCAACAGGAGGATAGATCCCTTTCCGGTTCAAGGAACGGTTGAGCATAATCTGCCCTTCCGTAATGTACCCGGTAAGGTCGGGAATCGGGTGTGTCTTGTCATCCTCCGGCATGGTCAGGATTGGGATTTGGGTAATGGAGCCTTCACGGCCACGGATCCGGCCGGCCCGTTCATAAAGCGTGGCCAAGTCAGTATAGAGGTAGCCTGGATAGCCGCGGCGACCCGGCACTTCTTTGCGGGCGGCGGAAATCTCACGCAACGCCTCGGCGTAGTTTGTCAAATCCGTTAAGATAACAAGAACATGCATCCCTTTTTCATACGCCAAATATTCAGCGCAGGTAAGCGCCATCCGCGGAGTGGCAATCCGTTCAATAGCCGGGTCGTCCGCCAAGTTGATAAACAGAACGGAACGATCAATAGCGCCAGTTTTCCGGAAATCAGAGATGAAGAAGTCGGCTTCTTCAAAGGTAATCCCCATGGCAGCAAATACCAAAGCGAATTTACCCTCACCGCCAAGCACCCTGGCCTGACGTGCAATTTGCGCCGCCAGACGATTATGAGGCAAACCAGAGCCGGAAAAAATGGGCAGCTTCTGTCCCCGCACCAGAGTATTTAAGCCATCAATTGTGGAAACACCCGTCTGAATAAACTCGGACGGGAAGTTGCGCGCATAGGGGTTCAGCGGCAAACCGTTAATATCTAGGCGCTGTTCGGGAATAATTTTGGGCCCATTGTCGCGGGGACGCCCCAAACCGTCAAAAACGCGTCCCAGCATATCCATGGAAACCGGCAGTTCAATCCCTTTGCCCAAAAAGCGAACTTTTGAGCCGCTTACACTCATCCCGCTGGTACCTTCAAAAATCTGAACCAGCGCTTTGTCATCGTTTACCTCCAGCACACGGCCGCGGCGCGTTGAACCGTCCTTTAGCTCAATTTCAGCCAGCTCACCGAACTTGATGCCTTCCACCTGTTCAACAAGCATCAAGGGGCCGATAATCTCCGAAACAGTACGATATTCTTTTTGCATGGTGGCTCCTCCTTCCCTACGCGTACTGCTGCTCGAAGTCGTCGCCACCGGCGGTAAGACCGGCAATCTGCTCCTTCAAGGCAGTTTCAATTTTATCTATCTGAGCCATATCGCTTTCCGCCAAGTAGCGGGCACGGGCGATTTGATCGCGAACAGGAAGGTTTAAGATCTCCAAGAGGTTTGCGCCCCGCTCAGCCGCCCGTTTAGCCTCGTGATGAAAGGCCATAATCAATTTAATCATCTTAAACTGTTTTTCCAGAGAGGCATAGGTGTCTACTTCGTGGAAGGAATTCTGGTGCAAAAAGTCCTCCCTGATAGATTTGGCAGTCTCCAAAACAAGGCGTTCCTTCTGGGAAAGGGCATCAACACCCACTAAACGCACGATTTCCTCCAATTCCGCTTCTTCCTGTAAAATGCGCATCGCTTCCCCGCGCAAATCTACCCACTCGCTACCTAAGTTATTGCGATAGAACTCATCAAAAGTATCGGTGTAAAGCGAGTAAGACAAGAGCCAGTTAATGGCCGGGAAATGACGACGGTAGGCAAGAGCAGCGTCCAGACCCCAGAATACTTTAACGATTCGCAGCGTATTCTGCGATACCGGCTCGGAAAGGTCGCCGCCGGGAGGCGATACCGCGCCTACGGCAGTCAGGGCGCCAATACGGCCGTCACTGCCAAGGCAGGTTACTTTGCCGGCCCGTTCATAAAACTCGGCGACACGCGAACCAAGGTAGGCCGGATAGCCTTCTTCACCTGGCATTTCTTCCAAACGACCGGACATTTCGCGGAGCGCCTCGGCCCAGCGAGAGGTGGAGTCTGCCATCAGTGCCACTGAGTAGCCCATATCACGAAAATATTCAGCCAGTGTGATGCCGGTGTAGATTGAGGCTTCGCGGGCGGCTACGGGCATATCCGATGTGTTGGCAATCAACACCGTCCGCTTCATCAAAGGCTCACCCGATTTAGGGTCCTTTAGTTCAGGGAATTCGTTTAACACGTCAGTCATTTCGTTGCCCCGCTCGCCGCAGCCAACATAAACGACTATTTCCGCGTCGGCCCATTTGGCCAGCTGATGTTGAGTTACAGTTTTACCGGAGCCGAACGGCCCCGGGATGCAGGCGGTACCTCCTTTGGCCACAGGGAAGAACATGTCCACAACCCGCTGCCCGGTCAAGAGCGGCTCATTGGGAGACAACTTCTCTGCGTAAGGACGGCCCTTACGTACCGGCCATTTTTGCATCATCTGCACTTCTGTCGTTTTGCCGTCTTTTTCAAGTTTGGCGATAGTATCTACCACAGTGGCTTCGCCGCTATGGAGAAACGCGATCTTGCCGCTCACGCCGGGCGGGACCATAATTTTGTGGAGGACCAGAGTTGTTTCCTGAACAGTACCCAGCACGTCCCCGGCCTGTACTTCGTCGCCCACTTTTGATGTAGGCACAAAGTTCCATTTTTTATGACGGTTTAAAGATTCCACCTCAACACCGCGGGCAATTCTAGCGCCAATCTGGTTAAAAATTTCATCCAAAGGACGCTGAATACCGTCGTAAATGGATTCAATCAAACCAGGGCCCAATTCCACGCTAAGAGGAAGGCCGGTAGAATATACCGGTTCGCCGGGGCCAAGGCCGCTTGTCTCTTCGTAGACCTGAATAGACGCGCGATCTCCGCGCACTTCGATAATTTCACCAATCAGCCGCTTGTCGCTGACGCGTACCACGTCAAACATTTTGGCGCCCGTCATGTTTTCGGCGACGACAAGCGGGCCGGAAACCTTGACGATTTTACCCACATTTTCCGTATTGGTCAAAGCTAACTACCCTCTTTCCCAAATAAGATATCAGCGCCAATGGCTTTTTCTGCATTTTTCTTGATCTGCATCATCCCCAGTCCCAAAGAACCCTGGTTGTTTGGGATGAGTACGACCGCCGGCAGGAGCCTTTTGTTCAGCTCTTCCAGCTGCGGCTTAATCTGTTCCGCCACGGCTTCAGTAATGCAAATAACAGCAACTTTTTCCCGCACAATTTCACTTAGGGCGCGGGCCGCTTCGTCACCGCCGGTAACCGGATATGTGGCGACGCCAAGCGCCTTAAAACCCAAAATGGAGTTTTTATCGCCAACTACCGCTACCTTATACATAGACATCACGTAACCTTTCTTTGATCTCTTCGGTGGGCAGCTGGTTGATTTTCCCGACCATAATAATGCGAATCATCTTAATTTCGTTTTCCTTGGCCAATAGGTAGCCAATAATCGGCTCGGGGCCAAAGGTCACAAATTTTGCTTGTTTCGCATACTTAATCAAATGGTCGTCAGCCAACTTTTCGTAGCGGGTCAGCGTATCAGTTTTCTGATACATCTGAATCCCTTCTTCCACCACTTGAGCGTAGGGGCTAAACATTAGCCGATCCACCAGCACTTCCAGCGGCTCTACCAGCTGCACAAGTTTGTTCATATCAACGTTGCCGCTCGGCAACAATGCCTGTTGCAGAAAATCCTTGGGACGGTTGGCGCGGCGGACGCGCAAATAGGTTTTTATATTTATTAAATCGACCAGACTGGTGAAATACCCTTTCAGAAACGATGACTGCTGAGCGTCCACCGCATCTTCAAGCTCTTGATACATGGCACGATCCAAAAGCAGACCTACCAGCTGGGGATCAGGGTCCAGACGGAGCAGCTCAGAAAGCTTTTCTGCCGCCTGTCGCATGCGGGAAGGCAGATTGCGATAATCATCATCGCCTACAGCTCGAATCAGCTCAGCCAAGGGAATATTTCCCACTTCGGGCACAAGCAGTTCATCGCGTTTTTCTGCCAATTTGTTTGCTTTAATCAGCACTTTAAGATTATGATAGTCGAACTTCTTGGCAAAAAAGTTAATCAGGTCAGGCTCTGGGGAGATTTTACGCAACTCCACGTAAATACGGCGCAATTCGGCATCAAGCATCTTTTCAAACTGATGCACGCTGCCCAGATCAGCCAGGTATTCGCCATACTCACTCTCTCCCAGCACCTTCAGCGCTTCTTCAGCACTTCTGGCCTCAACCATACGATCGATTTTGCCGCGATCCAGCAGCCGTGTTTCCATAGCACGGATCCGGCCGACGGCATAGGCATACCGGTCATTATTTGGCACGCTCCAAGCCTCCTTTCAAGCCGAAGGCAGAATATCGAAAGGGGATGAGCCGGACGGTGCCGGCATTAACCACTTCTTCTCTCCGCTCCAGCAATATTAAGATCTTTAGCTGAAAAGGATTGCCGCCACTTCCGGCTCCAACTGGTCGCGCTGTATCCCCAGTATGGAGTCAAAGGAGTTATTGATTTCCACTTCACCGCTGCGCAGGATAAAGCCCCCCTGCATTTCACTCGTTTCAGCGGAGAGAGTCAAGTTCCCCTTTTTGCCCTGCTGAGTCAGCGCTTGATTAACACGAGCCAAGAATTCCGGTGTAAACCGCGCCCGGTCAGCCTGGGAAACGATTACTTCTTCAGTACCGGTTTGCGCTGCGGCAAGGAGCATGGTAAAGAGAATTTCCTGATACGCTTTTTGATCAAGAAGACCGAGACGGCTAAGCGCCTGCTTAAAAGTGTCCTCAATCATCTTTCCTTTAGCAGCCAAGATAGCTTTGCGGGCGTCCAGCTCCGCAATGGTCCGTGCGCGGCTCCGCCGCTCCCCGGCGTGAACAGCAGCCAGTTCCAGCAGGCTGACCTTCTTGGCAGCAGCTTCTCCCTCGCCCCTGGTAAGGATCTCCGACGATTTAAGGCGAGCCTCAGTCAAAACATCCGCGGCTTGACTGCCGGCCTCAGCCAAAATCTTTTCCTTGAGCTTGTTGGCTCCTGACATCAGGCAGCCCTCCTTAAATTCCGAACAGAATCATGATAGACATCAGCAATGCAAGCACAGCGTATGTTTCCACCATAACAGCATAAATAATAGCCTTACCCAGTTCTTCCGGACGCTTGGCAATCAGTAATACGCCGCTTGCTGCAGCTTTGCCCTGAGCGATAGCTGACATAAGACCTACGAAGGCAATGGGCAGACCGGATAAAAGAAAAAGCCAACCTTCTGCCATGCTAATTTCCATAGGTGTACCGCCAATCATGCCTGTACGCTGGAGGATCAAAAAGCCGATCAGCAAACCGTAGATCCCCTGTGTCCCAGGCAGCGCCTGAAGCAAAAGGGTAGGACCAAATTTGTCCGGGTCTTCAGTGACTACGCCGGCAGCCGTCTGGCCAACAATGCCAATCCCAATAGCAGACCCAATACCAGCTAACAATACGGCTAAAGCAGCACCTACAATTGCGAGAGATAAACCAGTCATAGATTCAATCATTGATAAAAAGCCTCCTTTTTCTCCCATTTCTTCTGGGCAAACTACTCTTTAACACAACTTTCTTTAACACAATTTTCTTTGCTATTTGTTTTGCCATTCAGACTGAATTTGAATGCTTCTTGTTTTCAGTCTAAACGGCACAAAAGCGCGTCCTCCGCCTTCGTAAAAGCGGTTATAAAACTCGATATACTGAAGACGACTGGAGTGGATGTAAGAACCAAGCGTGTTGATAATCAGGTTAAACGTATGGCCGGCAAGCAATAAAATCACCATCACAACATAACCTATCGGATGTCCGGCGAGCAACCCAGCCATCGTATTAATCGCCAGAGCGATAACGGCCGTGGCCAAACCGAGCGCCAGCAAACGCGAGTAGGAAAGCACGTCGCTAAGATAACCGGTAATGTTGTAGAGCGAGAGAAGTCCGGAAAAGAACTTCTTAATGAGAGTAGGCTGTGCACGTCCCTGGGTCAGAATCAAACCGCCTGCACCCGCAAGCGCCATCGATTGTGCGATGCCGCCCATCCCCGGAGCGATAAAAAGTAACAAGCCGATAATCAGCAGATACCAGAACCCTACGTCAAAAATGGCATCCAGTATTTTGCCTTGCCTTACCAGACGGTAAAATTGAATAGCCATACCAAAGAAGATCTGGATGATACCCAGCACAAAAGCGTAAACCAGCATTCGCATCGGATCTTCTAAGGAATCAAAGAAGAGTGGCGCGCCAAACAGCGGTAATCCAAACCATCCGCCCACCAGCCAGCCAAAAAACACGGTAGACAGGCCGCCGGCAAGAAAGATCCACATCAGATTGCGGGCAGGCCCGGTCTTAATCAGCTTCAAGCCGACAATGCCCAGCAGGGCAATAATCACGCCGTAGCCGGCATCGGTCATACAAAGACCGAAGAAGACAATAAAAAACGGAGCTAGCATCGGAGTAGGGTCAAGGCCGCGCGGCCCCGGTGTGCCGTAAAGCTTGGTAATAAAGTCAAACGGGGCGAAAATCGGCTTGTTTTCCAACACCACAGGAAATGCTTCATTTTCTTCGGGCTCACGGGCTAAAACTTCCACCGTTTCGCAAGCTGCCGCCAGCTTCTTTTTCAACCCGGGTAAATCCGACTGGCAAATCCAGCCCTCCAGAATAAACGCATTGCCCGTTCGGGCTAAATTAGAAACGACCTGCTTTTTATCCCGCTCCAGTGTCAGATAATCGAGAAAATAATTTAGCTGGTCACGATATTTTAGCTGTTCTGCGGCACCGGCCAGCGCTGCTGTGCGCTCACTTCCCGCCTTGGCTAGCTCTTGCTCAATGCGCTTTAGGTTTTCAGACGCGGTTCCCTGCAGTTGCGGAAAGTTTTGCCTGTTAAAATTGTGCTGCTTTAAGATAGCAAGCACGTCGTCGGCATCTGCTAGATGATACAGCACAAAGACAAGCGATTCACCGCGGTCACTATTTACTTCTTGCAAATAGCAGGCAGGCGCGGCCGCGGCAAGCTCTTCTCTGACCTGCCCCAATTCAGCCGCAGGCAGTGAGCCAAGTTCCGTCCGAACCACCGCTGTTGCTTTAATTTCTTCCAGGGGAACGTCCAGCTTTACCCAAGGAGTCAGTTGAACCTTCAGGTTTTGCAAACGTGTTTCTTCATTACGCAGGAGCATCAGCTTTTCATCAATCTTGCGCAGTGCCGCATAAACATTAGCGCTTATTTTGTCCCACTCAGCGGCGTTACTGCTTAACTGCACGGAATTAACAACCATTTTGCTGTCGTTCAAAGCGGCCAGCAGGCTTTTCTTTGCAGGGTAATAGCGCTGCAGAAAATCCAGGGAAAAGCGCACATCGGCAAGCCGCGCTTCCAGTGACTGCAAAGCTTCCTGCTCCTGGTCTTCTTCCACCATTTCCGCCCAGGCTTGACCTTCCGCATCCTTGGCCTGCAGATCACTGACTTCCAAAACGCCAAGTTGCTGCAGGATGGCCAGAACCTTATCCTTTTCAGCCTGGTGGGCAACTAGGTAGAGTTTGTTCATTTTAGCTATGCCCATAGCTTTTCACGATCCTCTCCATAACCATGGTTATTGCCGCTTCCTGTTTGCCGCGGGCAGCAGCCACAATTTTTTCAATCTCTTCCGCCGCACGCTGCTGAATCGGAGCAACTAAACCCTGGCCCTCTTGTTCCCCGGCAGCCACGACCTGACGACCCTCTGCCTCTGCCGCAGCCGCAGACTGCTGGTAGACTTCAGCCGCCTTCAGTTCTGCTTCCTGCACCATTCTGCGCGCCTCAAGATGCGCACTTCGTTTAATTTCTTCGGCTTGCTCCTCTGCGGACCGAATCTCTCTAATCATCTCCACCAACAAAAACATTCACCTCCCTTATCTTATACTTGGAAAACATGTCAGGAACCGGCGGCAGCTACCGGCCAGACAAACACATGAAACTAGGCCGACCCCCGTGCTACTTCTTGAGAAGCAACCTGATAGCCTGCCTAAACCCTGCAAACAACCCTAGTAGAACACCACTCAAGATGAACAAGGGCGGATTGCCAAATTTTTCACCCAGGTACTGGCCTAAAAGAATCCCCGCGAACAACGGTACGGCTATGGAAAGAGCCAGATTCACTGCTAAACCAAGACCCGAGTAGTCTTCGGGATTAAACTTTACCACAAAGACCCCCTCTTTGCTGTGCTGACATTAAAGTTTCCAGCAATTTTCCGGGATTTTCAGGCAAGATCATCGTGTTCCTGTCTTCTGCAGCGTTCTTGCCGACAGAATAGGGGCTCTCCCGAATTGACCATATTCATATTCGACAGTATTTTTAAAATCCCTTCCCGCTTTTATAATCTTGTCGGCCTAATCAAAGATTATTTTTGAAATTTTCTGATACAGCACCATTTTTGAAATTTTCAAACAATACCCCGCTCACACTAAATTTGGCTTAGTCGAGACGATTTTTATCGCTTGACCACGGTTGCCACACCTTGACCACCGCCGATGCAAAGGGTGGCAAGCCCTACTTTCGCCTCCCGTTTTTGCATCGCAAAAAGCAACGTAACAAAAATACGGGCACCGCTGGCACCGATGGGATGGCCAATAGCAATGGCCCCGCCATTTACATTGACTATGTCCAGATTAAATTCCAGTGTTTTAGCTACGGCCAGCGCTTGAGCGGCAAAAGCTTCATTTGCTTCAATTAGCTCCAGGTCGCCTAAAGATAGACCCGCTTTCGCCAATGCTTTTTGCGTAGCTTTAATCGGGCCTGTGCCCATGATCCTCGGCTCCACACCGGCAGAAGCAAAAGAAACAACGGTAGCAAGCGGCAATAGCCCCAGTTCCTTAGCTTTTTCTGCAGACATTAACAGTACGGCTGCGGCGCCGTCGTTAATGCCGGAGGCATTACCGGCAGTTACCGTGCCGTCTTTTTTAAACGCAGGACTAAGCTTAGCTAAAGCAGCCGCAGTAGAGCCTTGTTTCGGGAACTCATCAGTATGGAAACTGACAGGCTCTCCTTTGCGCTGCGGGACCGACACCGCCATAATTTCAGCAAGAAAACTGCCGTTTGCGATGGCCGCAGCAGCACGGCGCTGGCTTTCCGCCGCCAGGGCATCTTGCTCTTCCCTGGGCAGACAAAAATCAGCAGCAATGTTTTCGGCAGTAATTCCCATGTGAATTCCGTCAAGAGCACAGGTAAGCCCATCTGTCAGGAGAGAATCAACCAGAGTACCGTTGCCCATGCGCTGCCCCCAACGGGCGCTCGGCAAAAGATAGGGCGCTTGGCTCATATTTTCCATGCCGCCTGCCACCACCACATCCGCATCACCCATCATAATGGCTGCAGACCCTAGATTGATCGCCTTTAAACCGGAGCCGCATACTTTGTTGACAGTAAAAGCCGGCACACTCACCGGCAGTCCGGCGCGCAGCGCCGCCTGCCGTGCCGGATTTTGGCCTAAGCCAGCCTGCAGCACATTCCCCATGATCACTTCGTCAACCTGACTGCCATCCACACCGGCACGGCGCAGCGCTTCCTTAATAACTAATGCCCCCAAATCTACCGCGCTCACATCTTTTAAACTGCCGCCAAAACTGCCGACCGCAGTACGGACCGCCCCGACCACAACTACTTCTCTTATTTTAATCTCCTCCATTCCTCTTCTCCTCTGCCCTGAACACTGCTGCCGGCTGATTTGCAAAGTAATCCGCCGGCCGCGTTCCGCTTTCAGCGAAATGCCAAGCGGTAGCAGCAACAATTCGCTCTGCTGCGCGGCCGTCGCCGTATGGGTTGATGGCATTAGCCATTTTCGCGTAAGCAGCTTTATCTGTCAGCAAATTTGCGGCCGCTTCCACCAAGCGGTCTGCCGCGCTGCCTACCAGAGCTACAGTGCCTGCCGCCACAGCTTCCGGACGTTCTGTGACGTCTCGCAAGACGAGTACCGGCACCCCTAAGGATGGAGCTTCTTCCTGCACTCCGCCGGAATCAGTAAAGATAAGCGTGCTTTTCTGCATCAGATTATGAAAATCGGCCACATCCAAAGGTTCAATTAAAAGCACTCGCTCCAAACCGGCCAGATATTTGTTGACAGGCTCCCTCACCGCGGGGTTTCTATGAACTGGAAAAACCATGAACACATCAGGATTTTCCGCCGCCACGCGACGCAAACCGCGGCAAATTGCGGCCAGCGGCGCTCCCAAATTCTCCCGCCGGTGCACTTCCACCAGCAATAGGCGCTTATCGCTGGGCAAACTGTTTAATTCAGAACGGGAAAAAAGATAATCATTTTTAACAGTATGGCGCAAAGCGTCAATCACGGTGTTGCCGGTAACAAAAATCTGCGCCTCAGGCACGTTCTCGGCTAACAAGTTTTCCTTAGCGCTTGCTGTAGGGGCAAAATGCAGATCTGTCAGTGCGCCGGTTAGCTTGCGATTTAATTCTTCCGGATAGGGCGCATACTTTTGACCGGTCCGCAGACCCGCCTCAACGTGGGCAAGCGGGATTTGGCCATAAAAAGCAGCCAGCGCTCCCGCAAAGGTAGTAGTCGTGTCTCCGTGCACATAGACTATGTCGGGGCGCGCTTCGTTAAAAACTTTTTCCAGACCAATCAGCGAGCGTGCTGTTATCTCAGTTAGTGTCTGCCCGCTTTGCATAATGTTCAGGTCAAAATCAGGCACAATGCCAAAGAGAGCCAGAACCTGGTCCAGCATTTCTCGATGTTGACCAGTAACACAGACGAGCGGCTCCAGTTGATGATGACATTTCAGCTGCATAACAAGGGGAGCCATTTTTATGGCCTCGGGTCGCGTGCCAAACACGACCATGGCCTTTATCTTTTTAGTCATGGGTCACCTCGCTCTCTGCGTCGCTAAAATAGCGCACCCTCACCCCGGCTTCTTCCAGCAACTCTGCCGCCAGTTGATCGGGATAACTTTTCGAAATCACGACTTCTTTCATCCCAGCGTTAATCATCATTTTAGCACACATTACGCAGGGATGCGTAGTGCAGTAGACGGTTGCGCCGCTGATAGATACGCCGTAAAGTGCTGCCTGTAAAATCGCATTTTGTTCTGCATGAAGGGCGCGGCAAAGTTCGTGGCGCTCACCGGAAGGAACCTGTTTTTCTGCCCGGATACAGCCTACCTCCTGGCAATGAGCAAGACCTTTTGGTGCTCCGTTATAACCGGTGGTTAAAATCCGTTTATCTTTAATAATGGTTGCACCCACTTTGCGGCGCAGGCAAGTGGAGCGACTGGCCACCACCCGGGTTATCTCCATAAAGTATGCATCCCAGGACGGGCGCATCTCTTTCACCTCTTCCGGATTACTCATAAACTGGAAAAGCGGCACAGAGCTTGGCCACCCGGGCTGCCACAGACTCTCTGAGCAAATCATCATTTCTTCCTGCCAAAGTTTCCGCAATCAAATCTGCAATAATTTCCATTTCACCTTCCTGCATACCGCGTGAAGTGACAGCCGCCGTGCCTATGCGGAGCCCACTCGTCACAACGGGGCTTTCAGTATCAAAGGGCACCGCGTTTTTATTAGCCGTAATCCCAACAAAATCCAGTTTTTCTTCCGCCAGTTTACCGGTAAGCCCTTTATTCCGCAAATCCAAAAGCAAGAGATGGTTATCCGTTCCGCCGGAAGCCAGGTCAAAGCCATGCGCTTTTAGCCGGGCGGCAAACACTTTGGCATTGGCCACTACTTGGCGGGCATATCTGGAAAACTCCGGCTGCAATACTTCATGGAAACTGACTGCTTTGGCGGCAATTACATGCATCAGCGGGCCACCCTGCAGGCCGGGGAAAATTGCTTTATCAACCGCAGCAGCATATTCCTTCCGACAGAGAATCAAGCCGCCCCGCGGACCACGCAAGGTTTTGTGTGTAGTGGAAGTGACAAACTCGGCGTAAGGCACCGGAGAGGGATGAACCCCTGCCGCCACAAGACCGGCAATATGCGCCATGTCCACCAGCAAATAAGCGCCGACACCATCCGCAATCCGACGCAGCGCCGGAAAGTCGATGATACGCGGATAGGCACTGGCACCAGCCACAATCATGCGTGGTTTATGTTGCCAAGCCAGCTTCTCCACTTGCTCATAATCGAGATAGCCCGTCTCCCTGGAAACCCCGTAAGAAATAAAATTAAAATACTTTCCGGAAATATTAACGGTCGAACCATGGGTCAGGTGGCCTCCGTGGGATAAATTCATTCCCAAAACGGTGTCACCCACCTTCAGCGCCGCAAGATAGACTGCCAGATTGGCGCTGGCGCCGGAATGAGGCTGCACGTTAGCGTGTCCGGCGCCGAAAATTTCCAAAACCCGCTCCCGTGCTAAAATTTCTACCTGGTCAACAAATTCACAGCCGCCGTAGTAGCGCTTGCTGGGATATCCTTCAGCATACTTGTTCGTCAGCACTGACCCTTGCGCTTCCAACACCGCGCGGCTAACATAGTTCTCTGAGGCAATCAGCTCAATTTTGTTCTGCTGCCTCTTCTGCTCAAGGGCTATAGCCCGGGCGACTTCCGGGTCAACCAAATTTAGCGTTGACAATTTCCTACCTCCTTAACGGTCCGCTTCTCCCCGACCCAAAAATTTAACTTCAATTTCTCTTATTTTCTCGACACGACAGGCATGGCGTCCACCCAAATAGCGACCTTGCAGAAAGGCTGCCAGCACCTCCAGCGCTAGGCCGCACCCTAAAACACGCTCACCCAAAGTCAACACATTAGCATCATTATGTTCCCGGCTCAGCCTGGCAGAGAAAGGATCGCTGCAGTTGGCTGCCCTGATCCCCGGCACTTTATTGGCCGCAATGCTTACTCCCACCCCTGTGCCGCAGCAGAGAATCGCCAGAGCATATTCACCGCCGGCCACTGCCTGCGCTGCCGACAAGGCAAAATCAGGGTAATCAACAGCTTCGTCAGACAATGTGCCAAAATCCTGATAGGAGTAGCCGTTCTCCTGCAAATAAGCGGCTACTTGTTTTTTTAACCTAAAACCTCCATGGTCACTGGCGATGGCAATTTTCATAAACACTCCCCTTAGCCTCTAATTTTCTCCCTTAAGCAGGGAAATCCTGCGCGTTCACTTTACATTTAACTTTTCGACCAGTAAGTTTACCAGATTGTGCAATTCTCGTGCCGTTTGACGGTAACTCGCCAAGCCGCCGCCGAAAGGGTCAGCCACATCGCCTTCCCTGCCCACATACTCTTTAACTGTATAAACCTTGTACTTGTACCCGCCAGCGCCGGAGAGCAGCGCCGTTTTATGTCCGGCTGTCATCACCAGTACGAGTTCAGCTCTTGCCAAAAGTTCGGCTGAAAGAGGCTTAGCGCGATGTAACGTCAAGTCCAATCCGGCATCCCGGGCCACAGCGCCGGCCTCAGCGCTTGCAGGCATTCCCGGGTGGGCAGCCAGCCCGGCGGAAACTACTTCCCAGCCATGCACTCCCGCCGCTTCAAGAGCCGCCTCAGTCAATGCTTTTGCCAGGGGGCTGCGGCAGGTGTTGCCGGTACAAATAAATAACAAGCTCTTCTTTGCCATCATCTTCTTCACTCCAGCACGAGCACACGAGATCCCGCCGCTTTTTTCAGTCGGTTCATCACCGCCAGGCCCAAACCTGCCTCACTATAGCCCTCTGCAATAATCACCTCTGCCGCACTCTTGTCAAGCCTGCGCAGCGCTCCGTAAAGATTGGTTGCCAGCTCTGCCGCATTAGTGCGGCTGCCCAGTATTTCCACCGTTTCAGCGTCAAACTCAGCCGCCAGTTCTCTGGAAAGCAGGAAGCCCACATGCTTGCCCTGCCTCCGGCAAACATCTTGCAGGCGGGCAATTTCAGCGAGAATCTTTTCCGGAGACGCCAATACCAGGCAGAGCGGGACTTGCGGCGCATAATGAGTATATTTCAACCCGGGAGAAGGAGGAGGCATTGCCGTGTCCTCCTGCCAGGTACATGGCAAACATTCCTTTTCTAAGAGAATGCTTATCTGTTCAGGGGTAACGCCGCCTGGGCGCAAAAGGAGCGGGCAGCCGCCGCGAATATCGAGAATGGTTGATTCCACGCCGACAGCGCAGATGCCTCCGTCCAGCACCGCATCAATCTTCCCTGCCAGATCATCTATGACATGTTGGGCGCTCGTGGGGCTAGGCCTGCCGGCCAGATTGGCACTGGGAGCGGCTAGCGGTCGTCCAAAGGCGCGCAGCAAGGCCAGCGCTACAGGATGAGCCGGGATGCGCACCGCCACACTGTCCAAGCCGCCTGTAACAATATCCGGCACCACGAGCCGCTTTTTTAAAACCAGCGTTAACGGCCCGGGCCAAAAATGGCGCGCCAATTTTTCTGCTTCCGGCGGAATCTCACATGCCAGTTCTTGCAACTGAGCAAATTCTGCAAGATGCACAATTAACGGATTGTCACTGGGACGACCTTTGGCAAGATAGATTTTTTGCACCGCCTGAGCGTCCAGTGCGTTGGCTCCCAGACCATAGACAGTCTCTGTGGGAAAGGCCACTAATCCTCCGTCGGCCAAGATGCGGGCTGCCTCCGCCAGCACGAGAGGAGCGGCAAGCGCTTCTTTTGCGTCGAAAATCAGTGTGCCGGCGATTTTTTTGTGCACTAAGAGAGACCTCCCCGGACGTCGTTAGTCGATAACACTGCTCAAAACAGTGCCGGAAAATTTATTGCTTCGACAGTTTAACCAAAAATTCCTGCAAACATTATTTTGTCAAAGGACTGCTGCTTATCCAACGGGTCTGTTTGTGATAAACTGTAAGAAACGAATGCACAAAGGAGATTGAAACCAACAATGAAAATTATTTACTTTGACTGCTTTGCCGGCGCCAGCGGCGATATGCTGTTGGCGGCGCTACTTGATGCCGGTGCGCCGCTTGAGGCAGTAAAGCAGGAGTTGGCTTGCCTGCCGCTGACCGGCTACGAACTTGAACTAAAACGTGTGCTGAAAAAAGGAATCTCAGCCCTGGACTTAACTGTGGCAATAACAGAAAAACAACAAACGCACCGGCACTATCATCAGATTGCGGCAATGCTGGAAACTTCTGCCCTCTCGCCGCAAGTGAAAGCCGTTAGCCTGGCAGTCTTTCGCCGCTTGGCGGAAGCAGAGGGGAAAATTCATGGCAAAGCACCGGCAGACGTCCACTTTCACGAAGTGGGAGCAGTCGATTCCATCGTAGACATTGTAGGTATCGCAGCCGCTCTTTACTCGCTCGGAGCAGAGAAAATCTATTCTTCCCCGCTCCATAGCGGCAGCGGGTTTGTACGCTGCGCCCATGGCGAGCTGCCAATCCCGGCGCCCGCCACTCTGGAACTGTTAAGCGGCGTTCCGGTCTATTCGCGCGGCATTGAAGCGGAACTGCTCACACCTACCGGGGCAGCCGTTCTCTCCACCCTGGCAGAGTTTGGCCCGCTGCCAAGCATGACTGTCAGCAAAAGCGGTTACGGCGCCGGGAAAAAGGAGCTTTCAATCGCTAACCTCTTGCGCGTGATCGTCGGTGAGGCTGCTGCCCCCGCGGCTGGATACCTGCGCGAAGAGACTGTCATACTGGAAGCAAACATAGACGACATGAACCCTGAATTTTACAGCTATATTTCAGAAAAACTTTTTGCGGCCGGCGCGCTGGATGTAACACTTGTCCCGGTACAGATGAAAAAGGGCCGCCCCGGAGTAATGCTCTCGGTGCTGGCCGGTCAGAAACAGGAAGAACTTCTCTTGGCGATCATTTTTACCGAAACGACGACTCTTGGCATCCGCCGGCTGACTGCAGAGAAGCTGATGCTCCCCCGCCGCATAATCAGCGTGGAAACCGCCTACGGTCCGGTTCGAGTCAAAGTTGCCGAAGCAAGCAATCGGATCATTAACGCTGCCCCCGAATACCAGGATTGCCGCCAACTGGCTGACGCCTCCGGCGCTCCCCTCAAGAAAATCTATGCCGCGGCAATGGCAGCCGCCTTCAGCGACCGGCCGCTCCCATAACTCTGCTTAAAGCACTTCATTCATCGAGCCGGAGCGATAGCCGGCCAAGTCCAGAGAAATGTAGGTAAAACCTAATTGCTTAAAACGGGAGACGATTTGCGGCGCAAAAGTTACGGCATCACATAGCCTGTCAGCCGGAAGCTCAAGCCGGGCGGTATCACCATGGTGGCGCACCCGCAGTTGCACAAAGCCCAGACTGCGCAAATAGCGCTCTGCTACGGCCACCTGCTCCACTTTTTCCCTTGTAATCGCCTGCCCATATGGGAAACGCGAGGAAAGACAAGCCATGGCCGGTTTATCCCAATTTTTCAACCCTAATTCACGCGCCAGTTGACGGACATCCTCTTTGCTAAAGCCCGCGTCTTTTAAGGGGCTGCGTACCCCCAGCTCAGCCGCCGCTTTTGAGCCCGGACGCCAATCGGCGGTATCGTCAATATTAGAGCCGTCTGCCACAAATGCCAGGCCGCGCTTGGCGGCTAAAATACTAAGCTTGCCAAATAACTCTTGTTTGCAATAATAGCAGCGCTCCGGTGGGTTTTCTGCAAACCCGGGAATGGACAACTCCATTGTTTCAATTACTTCCAGCGGCACAGACAGTGTTGCTGCCAGTTCTTGCGCTGCCTTCAGTTCTTCCGGCAGATAAGTTTCCGAGACAGCGGTAACGGCCAATACATTATTGCCTAATGTGCGAACCGACATGGCCAGCAGCACGGAAGAGTCAACACCACCGGAGAAGGCTACCAGGACGCTGCCCATTTCCTGCAACAAGGCTGCCAACCGTGCTTTTTTTTTCTGATATGCTTCCCCCATTTTCGCTAACTCCCCCATTCTAAACACTAACCTTTATACTACTCCCCTACAAATCCCCTCTCCCTCTGGCAGAGGAGAAAAACCCTACAAATCCCCTCTCCCTCTGGCAGAGGGTTAGGGTGAGGGCAAAATGACTACTTTACTGCATAAAGGCCTTCTTTTTTCGAACAGTAAGCAGACCGGCAGAAACTGCCGTCAGCGGAATAGCGGCAACCAAACCGATACTTCCGGCCATGGCCCGCACAACTTCCGTAGCCACAAGATCTGAGTTCACAATAGTGAGAAATTGGGCATCATAGCCCATAAACAAGATCAATAGCGGCATTGAAGTACCCACATACGCCAAAATCAATGTATTGGCCATTGTGCCCATCACGTCCCGGCCCACATTCATGGCCGATTTAATCTGATCGCGCAGACAAATTGCCGGATTGGCACAATACACCTCATGCGATGTAGCGGCAATAGACATGGCCACATCCATCACTGCGCCAAGCGCGCCAATAATTATACCGGCAAACAAAAGCCCGCGCACGTCGATGGGCCCTCCTTCCATGTAAAGAAGCATTTGCGCTTCCTCGCTGGAAAAGCCGGTAAGATTGGCGGCATCGCCTATCCAAAATGCCAGCAGCCCTGCCACAAGCACACCACCAACAGTACCGATAGCTGCTGCGGCAGTTTTTCTTTGCAAGCCGCCGGTACCCACCAACGTAAGCACAGTTATCCCGGCAGCTACCAGCAGTGTGACAGGGATAGGCGGATAGCCTCTGATAATCAGCGGCAAAAGAATTTGGGCCACTGCCACCACGGTGATCGCCAAAGTCACGACCGTTAGCAACCCTTTTGCCCGGCCGACAATCAGCAACGACAAAACAAATAAAGCGCCAATCAGGTAAAGGTAAGTATCGCGAACCAAATCCTGCAGGTAAATGGCACGAAGCTCCCCGCCCTGATCCACTTCTCCCCAGAGGATAACCCGTCGTCCCTCCGTCAAATATAAATCAAACAACGGATGCCCCATCAGAGAATTAAGGATAGTAAACTGCTGGCCTTGAAAGGGCTGGCTGGTGATTTCGACAGTAACCATTTGCTCCAACCGGACGAAATCCTGCGTCTCTTCATTCGGCTCCAAGTCTTCCACGGCCAGAACGAGTCCGCGCAAAACTACAGATTCTCCGTCTTCTATAGGAGGTGGCGTAACAGTTTCTCCAAGGGAAGGCGCCAACAGCAATATCAGCAAAAAAAGGCTCGCCAAACGCAAAGCCTTTATCTTTTTTTTGCTCATAATTTTTCCTCCGTGTTTTGAAGTCATTTTTCTTTACAATCGGAACAGTAGCCATAAACTTGCACACGGTGATCGACAATTTGAAAGCCATGCTCCCGCTCGATCAGGGTTTCCAGCTGCTGAAGCAAATCCTCTTTTACCTCAAGAATTTGGTTGCAATTTAAACAGACTAAATGATGATGATGATGGTGCTCGGACGGCAGATTGCACAGTTCATAGCGGCTGCGCCCGTCACCAAAATTTAATTTATGGACAATGTTTAATTCCGCCAATAAGTCCAGCGTGCGGTAAATAGTGGCAAAACCAATTTCGGAATCCTTTTCCTTGGCCAAAACATAAACTTCTTCCGCGCTCATATGCAGCTCTTGGTTCTCAAGCAATGTTTGCAAAACCACTCTGCGTTGCGGGGTCAGTTTATGTTCCTTAAATTGCTCACGTAATGCTTCCAGCCTTGTTTTCACCGCGCCACCCCCATATTTCACTTCACTAAGCACCCCTTCAGCAAAGTTAGCAGCATGCTTTTTGCAGAGTGTTTAACATGTCGGTTTTGAGCAACCGCCCTTTTCCTTCAGCAAAGTTAGCAGCATGCTTTTTGCTGTGTACCAGCAGATGACGTGTTAATTATAATTGATGCGCCGCACTTTTTCAACCGCAAATAACTGCGCACTTCCCCTCTCCCTCCAACAACTCCCCTCTCCCTCCAACAACTCCCCTCTCCCTCCAACAACTCCCC
>Ga0208491_10058_pt1 | contig 42904 bp, 50 predicted proteins | sample SubbioCSW11_NovA_FD_184819 | JGI IMG/M metagenome (GOLD analysis project Ga0208491, IMG submission 184819) | Serpentinite rock and fluid subsurface biosphere microbial communities from McLaughlin Reserve, California, USA - CR11_CSW11_NovA (SPAdes) | ecosystem: Environmental > Terrestrial > Deep...
TAAGGAGGGGGACCTCATACAGCCCTCACCCTAGCCCTCTCCCGGGGGGAGAGGGGATAAGTTGACGGGCACCCCTCCACAGGAGGGGAATTATGGGAGGCAAATTAGTTGAGTGGAGCTCAAGGAGGGGGATCTCATACGCCCTCACCCTAGCCCTCTCCCGGGGGGAGAGGGGATAAGTTGACGGGCACCCCTCCAAAGGAGGGGAATTTGCCGGTAGCTTCTGTTGGGAGGGGAATTAGGTGCCGGTAGTTACTATAGTGCTCAGCACTGGGATGGTCTCCCTTGGAGTAGTGGTGCTCTTATGTTTTGCGATAGTTACGTGCCATTCCCCTCCCTTGGAGGGGTGGTGCGCAGCACCGGGGTGGTCTCCTGAGGAGGGGTGGTTCTTATTACTCAAAAAAAAAGAGCCGCGTTTTAAGTCGGCTACGCAAGCAGAATGCTATTTTTTGGGCACAGGCAAGCGCGGCAGCTCGTCGTGGCTTAGCGCCGCCGCTCGGTTTGCCTGGCGGATGGCCTCGTAAACCTCCTCACGGTTCACAGCCACCTCTTTCGGCGCTGCGATGCCTATTTTTACGGCGTCGCCTTTGATTTCCAGAATTTTAACAGTAATACTATCGCCGATGACCAAATTTTGGCCGGCTTTGCGGGTCAGAATAAGCAAGGTGACTCCTCCTAGCCGCAGCTTCTTTGTTGCTCGGGCGGAAAAAGGAAATGTTTCGTTGTGTAGCCGGATTGGTGCAGCACAAGCTGCGAGGCTAAGCCTTGCGCCGTATTGACGATTAAGGGAGCAAGCAGGTTGGCTGTCGCTTCCGCAGTTTTTGCCGGCACGGTCACAAGCAAGTAGACTTCCGCTTCTTTTTCCTCTAATGCAATATTCGCCAATTCATCCCGTTTAACCTGCACAAGGTAGTCGGGAAAAAAGAAGGCAGGCTTAGTCAGAATAAAGGCGGGTCCAGCCGGCGCGGACATGGAAAAAAAGCAGGGGTTATCGGCGATGGGTTCGAGGAGATATTCGGAAATTTCCTCAAAGCCCAAAAGCCCGGGAATCATTTTTAATGTTACGCTTTTTCTTGTCATAGCTTGCACCATCCTTTTTCACTAAAAAAATATTTAACGCAAAAAGTCGAGCAAACTCGGCTGCATTATTCTTGCGCTCGAGGTAAGGGAGGCTTTGTAAATAGTCTCCATCACCGAAAAATTCATCATCGTTTCAGCAAAGTCAATATCCTCCAGCTGGGAGCGCAGGCTGGTAAAATTTATTTTCTGGGTGGCAAAGCTTTCTGAGGAAAGCTCTAAGCCGTTGTAAATGGCGCCGAGTGCGGCGCGCCTGTTTAGCACATTGTCGGCTGCTTGCTGCAGGCTCTCGATGGAGTTGCCAGCTGCGGTAGTATCATTGTTAAACATCGCCTGCGCCAATTCATCCATGCCGGCTAAAAGGCCGGAGGAAAAGAAGAGCTCGTGAGCGGTAAGGTTGCTGCGGATAGTCACATGCGGCGCGACTTCCCAGTTAATGCTGCCATGGTCGCCGGCATAGCTGACGCCGGCAGCGCCTGCGCCTGCGCCAAAATCGCGCTCCAGTGGTTTGGTGGTCGTCAAGTGGCCGGAAAATATATAGCGTCCCGCATAATTGGTATTGCCAAACTGCACGAGGACGTTAATCAGTTCGTCTACTTCCAGGCCGATTGCTTCGCGCGCTTGCGGTGAGAGCGTCTCGCTTGCGCCGCGCACGGCTAACTCCTGAGCGCGTTGCAATATTTCCGTGATGTGGTGCAGGGCGTCTTCTGTAGTATTCAGCCAGGAGCGGGAGGCATCAATATTGCGTTCGTGCTGTTCCACCTGCTGCAGTGCGGAATTATAGCCCATGATCCGGGCAACCTTTAGCGGCTCGTCAGAGGGCTTGGAGACGCTTTTGCCTGATGAGAGCATGTCTTGAAAGCGGCTCATATTTTGCAGATTGTTTTGAATGTTGCTGATCACTCTGTTTTTCACCATTTGGTGAGTAACACGCAAGAGAATTCACCTCCTAATAAAAATATTACCTTAGCATTCTGTTGATTAGCGTATCATAAATCTCATCAAAGGCGGTAATCATCCGGGCGGAAGCTTGGTATGCCAATTGGAACTGGATCATATTAGCCATTTCCTCATCAAGCGAGACTCCGGCAATGGAGTCCTGCCTTTGTCTTAACATCCCAATCAGGGACGTTTGGTTTTCCGCCAGCCGTTCGCTCTCGCGGGTGTCCACTCCCAGGCGGGCGATATTATCCCGATGGAAGTTAGTAAAAGTAGTCAGCCCGGCCGGGTCCAGCGTTGCCCGCAGGCGCACGTCCGGCTGCAGGGGGTCGATGCTGATTGCCGCACTTCTCAGGCGGGCAATCAGCAAGGCGTTTCCGCCGTCGCCGGGAGCCGGTTGACTGTGCCCAGGCAAAGCCGCCATGGAGGCTGCCACCAGTCCGGAATCATTTCTAAGCAGATCATTTACCTGCAGTGTCTCGATTTCGCTGCCGGTAAAGAAAGCATTGCCGCTTGTTCCGTAGAGGTCCATGCCTGTGGAGTGCAGATCGTTAACCGAATTTATCACGCCCCAGACCATGCTCGAGAAGTCTTCCATATAGCTCCGCAGCAGAACGTCACGAGTTTCCATTAAGCCGGCCAACTGTCCGTTACTCATGTTTAGCGGTTGATTATCGCGTTCCCAGACGGGCTGCGGCGAGAGCGTCCAGTCGCCGTCAAGCGCCCCGGCAGTCGTTGTAATGCGGAAATTGAGATTATTGTCGACTAACGCCCTGCCGGCGATAAAGATGCTGATTGAGGAGTTGTCATTGAGGACTGTGTCGAACTCAATAATTTTGGTCAACTCTTTTAAGAGATTGTCACGGCGATCGAGCAAATCCGCGGGGCTGTTGCGCTGGGCTGTCAGGCTGACAATTTGCCGATTAAGGTCGGCCAGCTGCTCAGCCAGCGTATTGACTTCTTCCGTTTTTGCCGTGATCTGCTCGGCCATGTGGCTGCGCACAGCTTTTAGTTGTTCGTTTGTATGCCTGGCAGCGTTTGTAAAAGCGTTGCCGTTTTCCAGCAGCGCGGCTCGCACAGAGGAGCTTTCCGGATTGAGGCTCAGCTCCTGCCAGCTATTATAAAAAGCGTTTAGCACACTGCTAAAACCTGTTTTTGATGGTTCCATGAAAACGCCTTCAACCTGACTGAGAAAAGAATGGCGGGTTTCCCACTTGGCCAGGGTTTGTGCCTCCTGACGGAGCTGTGTGTCAAGAAAGCGGTCTCTGATGCGGCCGATTTCAGCGACGACTACGCCACTGCCGAGCATGCCTTCACCGTTTAAATAGGGCAGAGGGTTAGTGGTTGTCAGCTGGGCGCGCTGACGGCTATAACCCGGAGTGTTGGCATTAGCGATATTATGAGCAGTGACTGCCAGGGATTTCTGCTGTGCCTGTAACCCGAGGCGGGAAATATTTAAACCGAAGAAAGTTGACACTGCGCTAGCCTCCTTTGCGAGTTAGGCCAAGATGCTGACCATGGCGTAAGACAAGGTTTGCTGTGAGCTGACTTTGCCCGTTTTCGTATAACCGTCCGCGTGCTGCTCTTTTCCCGCAGCTTGGCGGAAACAATTGATATAAGCCAATTGGTGCTTGAGATAAAGGGCATTCGTCTCGTTTTCAATTTTTAGCTCCCGCAGGGCAAGCTGCAAATTTTGACGTAATGTGAGCAGCTTTTCCGCCGGAGCGCCGGGAGCAGCCGCAAGTTCTCTTAGTGATTTGCCGTGGGCAGAGAGCTCGCGCCTTTCCTCCAGCCGCCGCAAGCGGTGCTGAAGTTGCGTCTTTTCCTGCTGGCAGCGTTGCAGTAAGGCCAGCTCGTTATTGGCAATGGCGTTTCTTTCACGCCGGATGATTTCTGTCAGTGCAGTGACTGTTGCTAGTTGTGCTTGCAAGGTTGTGAGTAGCTCTTCCACGGGGAACCCTCCGCTTATTGATTTCTGCATAGTTTATCGGCAGCTTCCGTGAAAGCTTAAGGGCTAATGCAAAAGAAGTTCAGGCGGTTTGTCTTTAGGCAGGCACACAAAAAAGACGGCGTCGCCGTCTTTTTTGTGTGTTTAACCGAGGGGACGGTTCTTGTGGTTGGGTAAGAATCGGACCACCCCGGTGCTGCGCACCACCCCTCCAAGGGAGGGGAATCTTGAGGGAGAGGGGATTTTGTATGGAGGAGCAAGCGTATCCCCTCTCCACCCTTTGGGGGGAGAGGGTAAGGGTGAGGGGGGTGAGTAGAGTTTCTGGCTTGATTACTGTGTGAGATTAAAGGCTTGCAGCCATGTGTCGCGCAAATCAACAAGCAAACTTTCAACTTCAGCCAAAGGCGCCGCTTCTTTTTTGAGGTTGGCAGTAACGAGGCGCTGCTGCATGTAGTCGTAGAGCAGGTAAAGGCTGTCAGCCATCTCTCCCTGGTTTGGATCGAGGGCATTCATCAGCTCAAAAAGAATATCCTGCGTTTTGACGTTATTAATGTGGCTTTGTTCAAGTTTGTTTTCTGCCAGGCCCATTTGTGCCAGTTTGGTAAATTTAATGGCGGCGTTGTAGAGCATGATGATTAGCTTCAGGCCGGACGCAGTTTCTATTTGAGTGTGTAAATATGTGCGGTAAGGGTTTGCCAGCATCTTTGAGCCTCCTTTCCTAACGCCTTGTGTCCAGCAGCAGGCCAATCATTTCTTGGATTTGCGCCGCCAGCCTCAGTAAACGCTCCGGCGGTATTTCCCTAATCAGCTCATCAGTTTCTTTGTCGATAACCTGCACCATTACCCTGTTGGACTCGTCATGGATTTTGAAGCGCAGGCTGAAACTAAAGGCGTCTAAAGCGCTGTTTACTTTGTTGACGGCAGCATCTATTTCCGTCGTCGCATGAGCCGGAGGATGAACTTCCGCAACAGGGTTGGGGGCTCCTTTAATGCTTTCCTCTTTTTCTCGTGCTTTGGCCGGGTGGCTGATTTCGTTGGTAATGTTTCTAAGCCCGTCCGCTGTAATTGCAGGCTGAGAATTTGCCGCTCCGATTTTCACCTTTTCACCTCCTCGTCTTCGCCCCGGCGAAAAATGCTTTGCTCTTGCCTTTTGTTAGTTGAACAACATTGTCTGTGGCAAGATCGGTTGGATGAAAACACCCCTCACCCTAACCCTCTCCCAGAGGGAGAGGGGATTTTCAGTTCACCCTAACCCTCTCCCAGAGGGAGAGGGGATTTTCAGAGTAAGGCCGCACGCGCGTTAGTTTGTCTAATATTTTCGGTAAAAGCTGAAAAAACTTAATACTTCTGCTAAAATAAAGTAAAGTTTTTTTATTTGCGACCGATAATAAGCTAACGAAAAGAAAGTGTAGCTGTCTCGTGAAGCGGGGGATGGGCTGTGAAAGTGCAAGGGGTGGATCCTGTGATTATGAGCAGGATTCAGGAAAAAGTAAAAAAACAGTTGGTGCAAGAGAGCCGACAGGTTGAGTTTGCCGAAGACCGTCAAAACAGCCATGAGCAAGAACGGGAAACTCCAAACCGAGATGAATTGGCTGCGGCGGTGCAAAAACTGAACAAGACGGCAGACTCCTTGGGTATTAACCTGCTTTTTGTCTTGCTCGAGGATGATGCCCCGCGGATCTTTGCGCTCAATAGAACAACGCAGGAGCTGATTCATCAGCTGTCTCCCGCAAAAGTGCAGGAAATGTTGACTGAAATGAAAAGCTTTGTTGGTATGATGGTAGATCAACTCTCATGAGGAGGATGAAGCGTGGCAGCTACGGTGACGGAATTGCTTGAGCAATTGAGCGCGAATTATCAACAGCAGTACATGCTCTACCAGAAGGTACATCAAATTGCCCAAGAGGAAGGCTCGCTGATTGAAACCCGGGAAATGCTGCAGTTAGTTGAGCTGCTCCATTGTGCGGAGGAAATTATGCGGCGTATTCAGCAGCTGGAGGAGCCGCAAAAAAAGAACAGGCAGTTGCTCCGTGAGGCTTTGCCCGGCAACAATCTTTCCCTTGATCTGCTTGCCTGTTTGACGGAGACGCGAGTTTTCCTGCGTTACAAAAAAGTGTTGGCGCAGCTGGCAGAAATTCTGGCAGAGATAGAACAACTAAAAAATAAAAATATTGTTCGGCTAGCCCAAATGAGGCTGGCAAAAAATTAGCTATAGACAGAGGAGCTGAAATTTAGTACTGCCGCAAAGCGTCTCAAAGTAACATTTGAGGCTGTTTTTTTTTGGGGAAGGCAGCCTCTCCCAACGAGTCCGATCTCAAAATAATGTGAGAGGGTTAGGGTGAGGGAAGCCATGTCCTTTCTTGTTGAAAAAATTACATATTATGTTAAGTATTTCTACTTTTATTGCCATTTTTTTTAATCTTTGCAGGATTTTTTCCATATTTAGCGAAAAGTAAGAGAAGACGGTAACTAAACGGTCAGGCTTGTCGAAAGTTGAGCCTGCCGAAAGGCAAGGAGGGGATGATGATTAACGGCTTATCGACTGATAAAGTTTCTCTCGTCTTGCAGAAAGGCCTTGACGCAGCGGGAGAGCGGCAGCGAGTCATGGCGCATAATATTGCCAATCTTAATACACCGCTTTACAAAAGAAAAGAAGTTCACTTCGAAGAAGAGTTGCGCCAGGCGTTGCTCGCTCCTTCCCGCCTCCCTCTTGCCGCCACCCACCCCCGTCACATGGGCAGAGGTCCCAGCTTGCAGGATGTGGGCCATGATGTTAAAACTGACTTGCAGTCAAGTATGCGGCCTGATGGCAACAATGTCGATATAGAGCGTGAAATGGCGATGCTTGCCGCAAACCAGTTGAACTATAATGCGCTCGTTCAGGTATTAAGCGGCCGGCAGGCACTATTGCGTTATGTGATCCATGAAGGGAGAAGGTAAGTATGCAGATCTTTAAGGCGATGCAGATTTCCTCATCCGGCTTGACGGCTGAACGTTTTCGCTTGGATTTGATTGCTAATAACATTGCCAACGCACATAGTACGCGCACTGAAGATGGTGGCCCTTACCGGCGCAGGTCCGCCGTTTTCGCAGAACAAATGGACGCCGCCCGCCGCAACCGACAGGGAGTGCGGGTGGTGTCAGTAAGCGAAGACCAGACGCCGCCCAGGTTAGTTTACGAACCGGGACATCCTGATGCAGACGCGGCTGGCTATGTAGCTTACCCAAATGTAAATGTGATTCAGGAAATGGTAGATATGATTACGGCTACCCGCGCTTACGAGGCTAACGTGACATCTTTAAATGCAGCGAAAAGCATGTTTTTGAAGGCGCTGGAAATTGGCAGAGGATAGGTGAGTGAAAGTGAAAATTCAAGGTAACAACCCTTTTATCCCGCTGCAATGGCAAAAAATTCAGCCGGAAGCGCAAGCTAGGCAGACGGATGGCTTTGCGGCTGCCTTAACAAGTGCCCTAAACGATGTAAACAAGCTGCAGCTTCAGGCAGATGACGCTGCTAAAAAATTGGCTATGGGTCAGGCAGAAGATATCCACCAAGTGATGATTGCTGTTGAACAAGCTAAGCTGGCCATGCAGCTGACGGTGCAGGTGCGCAATAAGGTTGTGGAGGCTTATCAGGAAATTTCACGGATGCAGATTTAGTTAACTGCAGAAGCCTAGCCCTCAAACCCTGGCCCTCAAACCCCGGCCCTCAAACCCTGGCCCTCACCCTGGCCCTCAAACCCTGGCCCTCACCCTAGCCCTCTCCCGCAGGGAGAGGGGAATAGCCGGGCAGGGAGCTTTAGGGGAATAGCCGGGCACGGAGAGGGGAATAGCCGAGCAGGGAGCTGTAGGGGTGAACCTGCGTGTTCGCCCGGTTGCGGTGTGTACATAATTTTTTCGCGTTTACCCGGGTTGGGCAGAAAGGGGCAATGAGTTTTGGCGGAGGAAAGCCGGGCCGCGATTTCGATTCGGACGCTGTCGGAACGCTGGCAGCAAATCAGTAAGCAAAAGCAATTAGCGGTGATCATTTTGCTGACAGCCGTTCTTGTTTCTCTTTTCTATTTGGCACAGGCGCTTTCGCGCCCAAGGATGGCTCCACTGTTTTCGGGGCTGGAGCCGGCTGACGCCGGGCGGATTGCCGCCCGCTTGCAGGAGCTGAATGTGCCCTATCAGTTGGCGGATGAAGGCAGAACGATTCTGGTTGGGCAGAATCAGGTTTATGAGATGAGAATCCAGTTGGCCAGCGCCGGAGCGCTGGTTGGCGGCAGTGCAGGCTTTGAACTTTTTGACAGGACGCAGCTTGGCGCTACCGATTTTAATCGGCGCTTGGACTATCTGCGGGCGCTCCAAGAAGAACTCCGCCGGACTATTGTTCAGTTGGAAGAGGTGGAACAAGCGCGGGTGCACTTGGCCCTTCCTGAACCAAGCGTCTTTATTCAGGACACGGCAGCGCCGACCGCATCGATTATCTTGCGCCTCAGGCCTCTTTCCCGCCTGCAGCCTGAGCAAATCCGCGGGATTGTTTTTCTGGTGGTAGGCAGTGTGGAGAACTTGACGGCGGAAAATGTGACAGTGATTGATACCCAGGGAAACATTCTTAGCGATTTAACTGCGGAGCTGTCTTCCTCCGGCCAGTTAGCCGAAGCTACTTTGCGGCAGTTGGAGGTAAGGCGTTCCTTTGAAAAAGAAATGGAGCAACGGGTGCAGCGGGTGCTGGAGCGTGTTTTAGGCCCGGGGCAGGCGGTCGCGATGTTAACGGCTGAATTGGATTTTGATTCCCGTGAATCAAGCGTCATCACTTTTGCTCCGGAGGGAGTGCCTCGGAGCAGAGCCGTTACGCGGGAGGTCTTTGAGGGGACAGGAACTATCCCCGGGGAAGCAGGGACGGACAGCAATATCCCCGGTTATCCATTTGCCGCCGCCGGCGGCGACTCTCGCTATGAGCGGGATGAGGAAACTATTAACTACGAAATCAGCGAAACAACGGAGCGGCAGATTCAGGCACCCGGGCGCTTGATCCGTTTGCATGCCGCCGTTGTTGTGAACGATAACGGCGGCGTGCTGACCGAAGAGCAGTTGGCGCAGATAAATGAGCTGGTCGGCGCCGCCATTGGTTATCAGGTGGCGCGCGGGGACAGCATCAGTGTTCAGGGAATGAATTTTGATACTTCACAGCTAGATGAAGCCAAACGAGAGATGGACGAGGCTTTGCGCAGGGAGCAAAGGGGACAGCTGATCTATCTGGGCGTTGCCGCCTTACTGCTGCTCTTGCTTTTCGTGCTCGTATTAAGGACAAGAGGAGCACGCCGTGAACGGGAGTTAGAAGCCCAGCTTGCCACAGTACCGCATATGCCCATCCTGGCAGGAACTCCGGCAGTTGAGGAACTGCAAAGTGAAGAGGAGCTTTTGCATAGACGTGCCCGTCAGCTGGCGGAGAAGGAGCCTGATGCGGCAGCTTATTTGATCAGGGCGTGGCTGGCTGAAGAATAGGAGAGATAGTTTTTGGCGCGCAATAAATCCACTGGTCTAAAAAAATCGGCTATTTTATTGATGGCACTCGGCCCGTCGGTCTCGGCAAAAATTCTCAGGCACTTCAGCGAGACTGATATCGAGCGTATCTCTCTGGAAATTGCTAATACCACCAAAGTGGAAGTGACTACCATTGAGGAAGTGCTGGAAGAATTCTTATTGCTTAGCCAAGCGCAGCGCTATATGTTGGACGGCGGGCTGGATTATGCGCGCAACCTTTTGGAGCAGACATTAGGCACTCAAAAAGCGACTGAAATCATTAAGAAATTGAAAGAAGCTTCGCAAATTAAACCGTTTATGTTCGTCAGGAAGGCAGATCCCAAACAGCTGACAAATCTAATCGGCCAAGAACATCCGCAAACGATCGCCTTAATACTGTCCTATCTCGACCCGCTGCAGGCATCTCAGGTGTTGGGCAGTCTGCCTGATGAACAGCAGCCTGAGATCGCTCGGCGAATTGCGCTGATGGATCGGACTTCACCTGATGTGTTAAAAGAAGTGGAGGGAGTGCTGCAAGAGCGTCTTTCTTCCGTAGTGCAGCAGGATTTTGCTGCCGCAGGCGGGATCCAGGCGCTGGTGGACATTTTAAATAATGTAGACCGCGGTACAGAGAAACTAATCTTGGAAGAACTTGAGAAAGATGATCCGAAGCTTGTTGATGAAATACGTAAGTTGATGTTTATCTTCGAAGATGTAACCGCCTTGGACAACGCTTCCATTCAGCGGATTATTCGTGAGGTTGACCAGAAAGATTTGGCTTTGGCGCTTAAAGGCTCCAGCGAAGAAGTTAAGGAACGCATTTTCCGTAATGTTTCCAAGCGGGCAGCAGAAATGCTGAAGGAAGATGTCGAGTTTATGGGTCCTGTTCGCTTGCGTGAGGTGGAAGAAGCACAGCAGCGGATTGTCAGCGTTGTTCGTAAGCTTGATGAGACCGGTGAGATAATTATTTCTCGGGGTGGTGAAGATGCCATTATTATCTAGGCTGCTTAAAGCAGAGCAAGTAGCAATCACTGAGAAGATCTGCCGCCTTCCTGCTTGTGAAGCAATTTTACCTAGCGGCGCGGAAGGGATTGAGGCAGCACATGGAGAGAATTCTCTCCCTTGTGTCATCGCCCAGGCAGAGGAGCAGGTGTCAGAAATGCTGGCGGCTGCAGCCAGACAGAGTGCGGAAATTTTGGCAACCGCCGGCAGCGAGTGTGAAAATCTTTTTCTTCAGACGGAAATGAAGATTGCTATTTTAGAAGAGGAAGCACGTAAGCGTGGCTATGACAACGGTTATCTGGAAGGCTTGGGTGCAGGGCAAACTGTGGGGATCGGATTGCGCCGTGAAGCTGAAGCTATGCTCCGGGCAGCCGTCGAGTTCCGGGAGAAGACTTTAGGGCGGATGGAGCCGCAAGTGGTGGAATTGGCTGTGTCTGTGGCGGAGAAACTGGTCGGCAGACAGCTGACTATTGAACCGGAAAGCGTTGTCGCCATTGTGCGAGAGGCATTGCGTCTGCTTAATGAGTCCGGCGAAATTCTGATCCGCCTCCACCCCGGTGATCTGCTGCTCTGCCAGGCAAGGCTGGCTGAGTTGCAGGCGGAAGTGCGGGAGAACAGTACGCTTAATCTCTTTGCCGACCCCGAGATGCCGGCAGGCAGTTGCCGCGTGGAAACAAACGGTGCCTTGATTGAATGTCTGCTGGATGAGCGCTTTGCTGCGCTGCGTGCGGTATTGGCGGACGTGACTAATCATGGATAACTTAGACTTATATCTGAATGCGGTAAAAGCCTTTCCCCGGGCCAAAGTTATCGGCCGCGTGACCCAGGTGGTCGGGCTAACAATCGAAGTGCGAGGTCTGCAGGTTTTTGTCGGGGAAGTTTGTCAGATTTTCGTCAACCCCAAAGCTGCGCCTGTCGCGGCCGAGGTGGTAGGCTTTAAGAACGGTCATGTCTTGATGATGCCTTTGGGTGATTTGCGCGGCATTGCGCCCGGTTGTCAGGTTTTGCCTACCGGCAGTGCCTTTACGGTGCGTGTGGGTCCGGCTCTTTTGGGGCAAGTGCTCGACGGGATGGGCCTTCCTCTGGATGGGAGCGGGTTGAGTGGTTTGGGGTGCAGTTACCCGGTGGATAATGATCCTCCCAATCCGCTGACGCGGCAACGGATTAGAGAAATATTGCCTACCGGCATCCGCGCCATTGATATGTTTCTGACCTGCGGCCAGGGTCAAAGGATAGGCATTTTTGCCGGCAGCGGCGTTGGCAAATCGACCATGCTGGGGATGATCGCCAAGCAGAGCGAGGCAGATGTTAATGTAATCGCCCTGGTAGGTGAGCGGGGCAGAGAAGTGGTGGATTTTATCGAGCGGGATTTAGGTCAGCAGGGGCTTGCGCGCTCAGTGGTGGTGGCCGTTACGTCAGATCGACCTTCATTGTTGCGCATAAAAGGAGCGCTGGTGGCCACGACTATCGCGGAATATTTCCGTGACCAAGGCAAGAAAGTGATGCTGATGATGGATTCGGTTACAAGGCTGGCGATGGCTCAGCGGGAAGTCGGACTGGCCATCGGCGAGCCGCCTACTACCAAGGGTTATACGCCGTCGGTATTTGCTCTCTTACCAAGACTGCTGGAGCGAGCGGGCACCTCAGCCCAGGGTTCTATTACCGGCCTTTATACTGTGCTGGTTGACGGCGACGACTTTAATGAGCCGGTGGCTGACGCAGTACGGGGTATCTTGGATGGACATATTATTCTTTCACGTGATTTGGCGGCAAAAAATCATTTTCCTGCCATCGATGTTTTACGGAGTATCAGCCGCTTGATGCCCGACCTTGTAGATAAAGAACATCAAAGCCTGGCAGGCCGCTTCCGTGATTACCTCTCCGCCTACCACGAAGCTGAAGATTTGATTAATATCGGTGCTTATGTGCAAGGCAGCAATTCCAGGGTTGATCAGGCTCGTCAATATATTAGCCAGATGCAGGCCTTTTTGCGCCAGGATGCGGCCGAATGCGAACCGTTTGCGCTTGCCCGGGATAATCTGGAAATTCTTCTGGGGAAGGAGTAATCTCAGTGTATAGCTTTCCTTTACAGAAAGTGTTGGATTATAGGAAGAACAGGGAAGATGAGGAGCAGCGCCGCTTGAGCCAAGCAGCCAGGGAGGCGGAAGATGCCAGAGCAGCTCTGGTTAGTTTGCGGGATGATTTGTTCAAGCTGCAGGAAGATGTCCTTCTTTGTCAGTCCGGGCAGATTGATGTGCAGCGTGCTCTGCTCACCTGTGATTATACCGTGCTGCTCGCGGGCCGCATTAAAGAAGGGGAACAGACGGCAGCCCGCTCGGAAGATCGTCTGCGCGAACAGTTGCTCCTGACGGAAAAGAGCTGGCAAGAACGCAAAGTGATGGATACTTTACGTGAAAAAGGAGAAGCACGCTTTTTGTACCGGTTGAACCAAGCTGAACAACGTGAGAATGACGAAATGGCGCGTTTTATCTGCCAGCAGCGCAAGCGGCAGGATTGAGAAGGATGTTTTATGAAAGGAGGTGATAATCATGGAAATGAATACTCTTTCCCTGCTTGTACCGGCGATGCAGAGCAAACTTATGTCGCCGCAGCCTGGGGGCGGGCGTCAGACGGCCGCTTTTGCGGGGCTTCTTGCCATGCTGCAGCAACTGCCCGGCTTGGGTCCGCAAGTCGCCGTTGCGGCTGCGCAAGCGGCCGGCTCAGAGGAAGAGGCGGGCGCGCTGCCAAAATTGCTTGCCGCCTTATTACCGCAAATGATGCCGCAGGCGACCTCAGACGGCGGCGGATCGCCCCTGTTTCAAGAGAATGGCGCGACCGGCAGTGCGGCACTCTGGTTGCCGGCGGTTTTGCGCGGATTGCCGCTTCAACTCGGGGAGCTTGCTGAAGGCGGCGCGAGCGGCAGCTCCAGTGCCGGCGGATCGACTGTCCTCTCCGGTAAGGCGCTCCCGCTTGACGCGGCGGCTGCGCTCCAAGATGCCGTAGTTGCTAACCTCGGGGCGGAAAAGTTGCTGCCGGAGCCGGTGACGGCTGTCTTCCAGGCAGTCGCGGCGGCCGAAGCGGGGGCGGAAAAGCTGCCGCCTGAAACTTTGCTTGCGGAACAAAATAGAGAGACGGCTGACAAAACTGCCGCCTCCGCAAAACCTGCTTCTGTAGAAAAACCGCTCCTTCATTTGCATACGGCAGACAAAGTAGTCGTCGATTTGCCTGTTTCCCACGCAAATAGAGCGGAGCCGCTATCAACCATTCAAGCGCCGTCGTCCTTGGGCTATCAAGCTTTCTCAGAGAGACAGGCGCTTTCGGCAACGGCAGTTCGCTTTGCCGAGTCGCCGCTTGGCCGGGCAGCCGTTGCGGAGCAGGCATTGGAAAAGATGGTCTTTAGGAGAGAGGCAGAGGGAGATTCCACTTTGTCTGTCCGACTTAGGCCTGCTGCGCTTGGGGAAGTGCAAATCAGCCTGCGCCTGGAAGATGGCCGCTTAATGGCAAGGATTATGACGGAGAACCTGTATGTGAAGGAAGCGCTTGATGCCGCGCTTGGACAGGTAAAACAGCGCTTGGAGGCGCAGCAGATTCAAGTGGCGGAGTTGACTGTGACTGTAGGCAGTCAGCAAGACTTCCGGCAGGAGAGATCGTTTAGTCCCTTCTGGCAGCAAACGGAAGTCAAGGGCAAACGCTCTGCCATGGCAGCAGCCGCTGCGGAAAGGGGAGGACAGCCTGTCAGTCTGCGTCAAGCTTTGGTCGATGTCCGTGTCTGAAAAATAATGGAGGTGATGAGCAGATGACTATGATAGCGGCCGCAGGGGGCGCTCCGACAAACTCGACTGCAGCACAGGGTTCTACCGGTGCTATGCAAACCCTCGGCAAGGATGTATTTTTAAAGCTGTTGGTGACACAATTGCGCTACCAGGATCCGTTGAAGCCGCAGGACAATAGTGCCTTTGTCGCGCAGATGGCACAGTTTACATCGCTCGAACAACTGCAGAATGTTAATGCCACACTGACAGAGCTGGTGACAATGCAGTCTAAAGATGCAAACGATTTTATCGGTAATGCGCCGGCCTACTTGGGTTTAAACGTCACTGTAGCGAGTGAGGACGGTAAACCTGTTACCGGTACGGTCAGTGCGGTGGAATACGAACAAGGCAAACCAATGCTGGTAATTGATGGTATCCGCCATGGGCTTGAAAAGTTGTTATCAGTCAGGGCTGAGAGTCTTTGATGGGTGAATTTGCCTGCGCTGACACAGTCCAGAATCAGCTTCACAGCTGTTAAGGAAGGTCAGTGAAGCGCTTTTGAAACAGGTGGTGAAAAGTAATGAATTCTGGCAACATCCGTTTCCCGGGACAAGTCGTGACACCTGCTGCGGGTCAGGTTCCAACCAAAGCGCCGCAGAGGCAAAATGGGACAGAGGTGACAGCTTTTGGTCAGCTTTGGCAGGAAACACTGCAAAAACAGGAAGCAGTGAAATTTTCCGCCCATGCGTTGCAACGCTTGCAGGAGAGACGGATTACACTGGGAGAAAATGAACTGACTAAAATCAATCAGGCTGTCAGCGCAGCCGAAAAAAAGGGGGCACGTTCTTCTTTATTGTTGTATGATGAGTTAGCCTTGGTGGCAAGCGTTAAAAACAGAACAATTATTACCGCCTTGGGTGGCGAAGATATGCGCGCACATGTTTTTACCAATATTGACAGCGCAGTAATTATTAAATAAGTGGCCGGACCTCTTTTCGAGGAAGCCACAGCCGTGGAGTGAGAGAAGCGGCCAAACCCTCAAACTAAGGAGGTTATCTTTATGCAAAGATCATTGTTTACGGCGGTAAGCGGTCTGCGTAACCATCAGGTTAAGATGGATGTGATCGGTAACAATATCGCCAACGTTAATACGACCGCTTTTAAAGGCGGGCGGGTGCGTTTCCAGGATATTTTGAGTCAAAATATCCGCGGCGCCAGTGCGCCCCAATTAGGCAGGGGAGGAATCAATCCTGCCCAGGTGGGCTTAGGGATGAGTATCGGGGCGATTGACACGATTCACACCCAAGGCAGCCTGCAAAACACCGGACGGTCAACAGATTTGGCTATCCAGGGCAACGGCTTCTTTGTGATGAGTGATGGCACAAGCCAGTTTTACACGCGGGACGGCGCATTTTCAGTCGGCGCCGACGGAGAGCTGGTAAACGCCGCCAACGGCTTTAAGCCGCTTGGCTGGGCAGCCGACGCCGCAGGCAACATTGACACCAATTTGCCGTTGCGCGCGCTTAATATCCCTATCGGTAACCGGGTTAATACAAGGGCTACTGAAAACTTAGTTCTAGGCGGCAACTTAGACGCGTTAGCTGCCATCCCGGTTCCGCCGGCTGTCTCGCATACAGCTGAAGTGATAGCCTATGACTCGCAAGGCGGGATGCATACTATCGCTATCGCGCTGACCAAGACGGCAAGCAATGCTTGGAGCTGGGCTGCCACGAGCGGCACTCATGCCATGACTGCCGGCAGCAGCGGCACGCTGACTTTCGATGCCTCCGGCAATCTTACCGCTTCTACCGGCGGACCGATTGGTTTTTCCCCGCCGGGTGTAGCGCCGCTTAGCGTTGCCCCCGATTTCTCCGGACTTACCCAGGTGGTGGGACGTAGCAGCGCAATGGTTCGTTCCCAAGACGGCTTCCCGGTGGGCGAGTTGGAGAGCTTTATGATTGGCAACACCGGGGTGATTAACGGCGTTTACACCAACGGTCTAGTAGTTGCTTTAGGACAGGTGGCGCTTGCCGGCTTCCCCAATCCGGAAGGATTGCAGAAAGCGGCAGCCAATATGTTTCAGATTTCCTCTAACTCAGGGCTGCCCCGCATCGGTGGTGCCGGCCTGGAGGGACGGGGCATGATTGAAACTGCTACGCTGGAAATGTCCAATGTGGATCTGTCTGTGGAGTTTACGGAAATGATTACCACTTCCCGGGCGTTTCAGGCTAATTCCCGGATGATTTCCGCCTCAGACGATCTGTTGCAGGAAGTGGTTAACCTGAAGCGTTAAGCATACGAGGTGAGCTGATTATGGGACAACGCATGGATTCTATGACTATCTTGGGGATAGGCTTAGGCCTATTTCTGGTGCTGGGTTCCATCGCCATTGGAGGAAGCATCCTGCTTTTTTGGAATCTTCCCTCGCTGATGATTACGGTGGGAGGGTCCTTTGCCGCGCTCTTAATCAGTTTTCAGATGCAGCAGATCAGTATGGTTGTGCGGGTAACAAAAAATGCTTTCTTCAGCGAAGTCGGAGATATCGGTGAGTTGATTCAACTTTTTGTTCGTCTCGGGCAAAAGGCGCGGCGCGAGGGACTGCTGGCGTTAGAAGACGATCTGACCGCTTTGGATGACTCCTTTCTTGTCAACGGACTGCAAATGGTGATTGACGGGTTGGATCCCGCCATAGTGAGGGATATAATGGATACGGAAATCGCCTCCACCGCTACACGGCACCGCCTCGGTCAAGATGTCTTTCGGACATGGGGCTCACTCGCGCCGGCTTTCGGGATGATCGGCACGCTGATCGGCTTGATTCAAATGTTGACCAATTTACAAGATCCTGCCGCAATTGGCCCCGGGATGGCGGTGGCTCTCTTGACCACCTTCTATGGCGCATTGATGGCCAACCTGATTTTTATTCCCATTGCCGGCAAGCTGGCCATCCGCTCTGATGCCGAAATCGCCTTGAAGGAGGCGGTGGTGGAGGGAATCCTTGCCATCCAGGCCGGAACAAACCCGCGCATTTTACAGGAGAAAATGAAGGCTTTCGCTTCGCCCAGCCAGCGGGAAAAGATGGAGCGCAAAAACTCTGAGCAGACAACGGAGAGCGGCGAAGAAGTGGTCTACGACAATGCCTAAAAAAAAGAGGGAGCGGCATCAGGCAACCGGTGCTCCGGAGTGGATGACTATTTACGGCGACATGGTGACTTTGTTGCTGGCTTTCTTTGTGCTGCTTTATTCTTTTTCCGTACTCGATGTCCAGAAATTTCAGCAGATCATGTCATCTATTCAAATTTCTTTTTTGGGAGAACAAGGGATTATGGAGTTGTCGCCTGACCCGTCCAGCGGCGAGATGATTGAACTGACTGTCGATCATAATTTTCAGGATGTGCTAGTGACGTATCAGGAGGTCAAGGAGCAGCTGCGGCAAGAAGGTCTGGAAGGGATGATCAAAACGCGTATCGAGGAGCGCGGAGTAGTGCTGGAAATTCAGGACCAGATTTTGTTTGATTCCGGCAGGGCGGAAATCAGGCAGGAAGCGCAAGTATTGTTGCAGAAGGTGGCAAGGATTATTGCGGAAATGCCTAATCAGATTATTGTCGAGGGCCATACCGACAATGTGCCGATAAATACGGCGCAATTCCCATCCAACTGGGAGCTTTCCGTGACCAGAGCCGTCCGGGTCGTGCGTTTTTTCAGCGAGGAACAAAAGCTGCCTGCCAGGCGTTTTATTGCCAGCGGCTACGGTGAATATCAGCCGCTGGCAACAAATCTGACGGTTGCCGGGCGCGCGCAAAACCGCCGTGTCAATATAATTATTTCAGACCTTAATTTACTTGACGGGGAGGCGACGCAAAATGAGCAGTGAAAAAAAAGATAAACAACCCGGCAAAAGCAAAACAAAACTGCTGTTAATCGCGGTAATTGTTTTGGCGCTGCTCGCTGGTGGGTTGGGTTTCTATACTTTTTTTGTACAGGCTAATCAAGACGAGGGTGTTAATCAGCCTGTGAAGGAAGAACCGTTGCTGATTCACGGGCCGGAGGATTTTACGGTCAACCTCTCTGACAGAGAGCAGCGTCGTTACCTGAGAGCAACTATTGCCCTGGGCTATGCAGACGAGAAAATGTCGAGAGAGTTGGAACAGCGCAGTGTGCAGATCCGCGACATGGTAATCAAGGTGCTGCGCAGTTTTTCCACGGAAGATATGGCTACGGCTGAGGGAGTTGCCAGACTGCGGGCGGAACTGATCAAAAATTTAAATGCCCTTTTGACCAGCGGAGAAATTAAGGAAATTTATTTTACTGAGTTGCTCGTTCAGTAAGCGCATGCGGAGGGTGGACTTGTGTCTTCTTTTTTATCGGCTAAGGAAATAGAGGAACTGGTCAAGCGGCTAAATCCTGAGGAGGAACTAAAGAAAAGTCAGGGTGTAGGGGTACCGCCGGCACAAGCACCGCTAGCGGAACTCAATAACTTGCCGCTGCAGGAAATCGAGCGGGTAGAGTTTCCAGAGCTGCGAAAGAATAGCGGCGGTGAAAAATGCAGGGAAGTAGGTTTCTTTAGTGTCGTGCCGGTTACTTTGGCGCTTGAATTGGGCGGTGTCACGCTGACAGTGCGGGAAATACTTTCGCTGCAGAAGAATTCGCTAATTAAACTAGATAAGTTGGCGGGAGAAAATATTTCTCTCTGTGTCAACGGCAAGCCGCTGGCCAGCGGCGAAGTTGTGGTTATCAACGATAATTTTGCTTTTCGGGTAGCCCATTTGGGTGAAAGGCCTGCAGATGCTGAGGAGAAGGAGCAAGCGTGATGGATAGTTTTCTGGATTTTCTGCGTGTGCTGTTCTCTCTGTTGTTCGTCTTGGCATTAGCTTGGTGGTCTACCCGTTATGGCTTGCCCTTGCTGCAAGGGACTCAAGCAAGGCGGAAGAGTAACATAACAGTGGTGGAACGGATTCCGCTTGGAATGCGCGGAGCACTCTGTCTGGTAAAGGTGGGCGATCGTTTTCTGTTAATCGGCTTGACACCGGCAAAGATAGAACGCCTGGCAGAGATTCCTGCCAGTGAACTGCATGTGCCGGATGGAGAGCCTCACCTTCCCCCGGATTTTGCGGCAATTTTAGCAAAGAGCAAGGCAAAAACAAGCGGCTTGAGCAGGCAAATTTTACGCCGCGCTCGACGAGTAAAAGAGAGGAAAGATCAGGAAGATGATCATCCGCAAGAAAAAGATTGTCATTCTTAGTCTGGGCATGTTTCTTCTGCTGGCATTGCTGCAGGCGTCCCCCGTTTTTGCTCAGCCTGCCATTCCTATTCCGAATCTCAATCTTGAGCTAGGCACAGCCACTGAGCCGGAGCAGGTGGTGGGTTCGCTCCAACTGCTGCTGTTGCTTACTGTCCTGACACTTGTACCCGCCATTTTAGCACTGATGACATCGTTTACCAGGACAGTTATCGTGCTCTCTTTTGTGCGCAGCGCTTTAGGCACCCAACAGATCCCGCCAAACCAAGTGTTGATTGGTCTCGCATTATTTCTGACATTTTTTATTATGGCTCCGGTCTACCAAGAGGTGAATACGACGGCGATTCAGCCCTACCTTGCAGAGGAAGTTGAATTCAATGAGGCGCTGACTGCGGCGATGCTGCCTCTGCGCGAATTTATGTTCCGTCATACGCGCGAAAAGGATCTGGCCCTTTTTGTCAACATTGCCAACGCCGAAAAACCTCGCTCACGAGCTGATGTGGCGTTGCACGTCCTGATTCCCGCTTTTGTCATTTCTGAACTGAAAACAGCATTTCAGATGGGGTTTATGATTTTTATTCCCTTTCTGGTGATAGATATGGTCGTGGCAAGCGCATTGATGTCGATGGGGATGTTTATGCTGCCGCCGGTAATGGTTTCCCTGCCCTTTAAATTATTGTTGTTTGTCATGGTAGACGGCTGGCATTTGGTCGTTCAGTCTTTGGTTGAGAGTTTCGCATAGGACGGGGATGATAACATGTCTCAAGAGCTTGTCCTGACAGTTGCCCGGGAGGCGGTCTTGGCCACTTTGTATATTTCCGCCCCGGTGCTCATCGTCAGCCTGATTGTCGGTCTTAGTGTCAGCGTGTTTCAGGCTACCACACAGATTCAGGAGCCTACGTTAACGTTTGTACCGAAAATTGTCGCCGTGTTCATCAGCATGCTCTTTTTTGGCGGCTGGATGCTTAACATGCTGATCCAGCTCACAGTCAGCATTTTTGCTCATCTAGGCTCCTTTGGGTCGTAGCGGCAGATGACACTCGAGCAATGGTCCGTCTTCTTTCTGCTTTTCACCCGCTTCACCGCCCTGATTGCCGTACTCCCTTTCTTTTCCTGGCAAGGCATCCCGGCACTGGCAAAAGTGGGCTTTGCCGGCCTGCTGGCGTTACTGATTTTTCTCGCAACCCCTCCCGGCTCAACTGAATTGCCGGCACACTATCTTACTTATCTTTTGGCTGTCGGTTCGGAAGTCCTCTTTGGTTTGACTTTGGGCTTTTTGGTTTTGCTGATTTTTAGCGCAGTCAGGCTGGCGGGACAGTTGGTCGATATGCAGTCAGGCTTAATGATGGCTTCCATTTTTGATCCGCAGTTTGGCGGCCAGGTAACAATTTTTGAACAATTTTACTATCTCTTTGCCTTAGTTTTTTATCTTTCGCTTAGCGGGCATCATCAGTTATTTTTGGCCTTGTCCCGTTCTGTTGAAATAATTCCGCCGGGCAGCGCAGTTTTTTCTCCGCATTTAATCCCGCAATTTTTGCAATTTATTTTTGAGATGTTTCTGGTAGCGTTTCAACTGGCGGCGCCTGTCGTTGCAGTTTTAATCTTTTCTGACCTGGCGCTCGGTCTGCTATCTAAAACGGTTCCCCAAATACATGTCTTTATGGAGGGAATGCCTTTAAAGGTGGGGGTTGCGCTATTTATCGTTTATCTGATTTTCCCGTATATGGCAAGTCTGCTGATAACTGTATTTGCCCGCATGCAGAGCCAGATTGCCACGCTCTTTGGCCTCTTTTAATTGCTTTTGGGCAAATGGACCTGCAGCTTTTTGCTGAAGGGGATAAGACGGAAGACGCCACACCGCGGCGCCGGGAGGAAGCGCGCAAAAAGGGCCAGGTAGTTAAATCGGCAGAATTAAATTCTGCGGTTAACCTGCTGGCGGTAACAGCTTTTTTTATAGCCGCCGGTGAATTACTGTTTGCCTATTTTGCCCAGATGACAACCCGCTATTTGCTCATGGACGGCAGCTTGCTGACGCCCGGCAACATCGGCAGCCTGTCTTTGGCCGTATTCGGAGATTACTTTCTGCTGACGCTGCCACTGTTTCTCACTGCTCTGCTGACCGGTTTGCTAGTCAATTATCTGCAGGTAGGCTTTCTGTTTACAACCGAACCGCTTAATCCCCAGCTAAGCCGGCTGAATCCGGTGGAAGGCTTCAAGAAGAATTTTTCTAAGCGGTCGCTCTTTGAGCTGGTTAAGTTGCTGCTGAAAATATTTCTGGTCGGAATTGTAGTCTTTCTCTTTATCCGCAATAATCTGGAAACACTGCTCCTCACGCTTTACCAAGACGCAGGCGGTCTGTGGGAAACGATCCGCTCGCTTACCTTGGACATGTCGCTAAGAATCGCCGTAGTTTTTCTCGCCCTTTCGCTGCTGGATTATCTTTTTCAGCGCTATGAGCATAACCAGAATCTGAAAATGACTAAGCAGGAAGTTAAAGAAGAATTCAAGCAGGCTGAAGGAGACCCGCAGCTGCGGAGCCGTCTGCGAGAGCAACAGCGTAAGATTGCCATGCAACGCATGATGCAGGATGTGCCTAGTGCCACAGTAGTCATCACTAATCCTACTGCCTTGGCGGTTGCAGTCCGTTACCGGGAGGCGGAGGACGAAGCGCCGGTGGTGGTAGCAAAAGGAGCTGCCCTGATGGCAAAGAGGATCCGCGACGTAGCAACGGAGCACGGTGTTTCGCTGGTGGAAAACAAGCAGGTGGCAAGAACACTTTATGACCAGGTGGAGATCGGGCAGGAAATCCCGGTGGAACTTTACCAAGCGGTGGCAGAAATCCTGGCGCTCGTTTATAAGCTGCGCTGAGACTGGGCTGCTAGCTTTGAGAGGATGGCATAATCTTGGCTAAAACTTTTGCCCGCCGCGGATGGCTGGGTATGCTGCAAAATGCAGATATGCTGGTGGCCGCTGCGGTGGTGGCGGTGGTGATGATTATTATCATCCCCATTCCCCCTTTACTTTTAGATTTGCTCTTAACGCTCTCTATTGCTTTGTCGTTGATAATCATGCTCTTAACATTATTTACTACGCAAACTTTGCAGTTTTCCGTCTTCCCCTCCCTGCTGCTTGTGATAACCCTTTTCCGCCTCTCTTTGAATGTTTCGTCCACCAGGTTGATTCTTAGCCGCGGTGAGGCGGGCGCCATGATTGCCGCTTTCGGTGATTTTGTGGCAGGTAACAATTATGTGGTGGGCCTAATTATTTTTATAATTATCACAGTGATTCAATTTGTGGTCATAACAAGCGGCGCAGGACGTGTGGCAGAAGTGTCGGCCCGCTTTACGCTCGATGCTATGCCCGGCAAACAAATGAGCATTGACGCTGACTTTAATGCCGGTTTAATTGACGAACATACGGCTAGAAACAGACGACAAACGTTGCAAGCGGAAGCTGATTTTTACGGGGCCATGGACGGCGCCAGCAAGTTTGTGCGGGGTGATGCCATTGCCGGGATTGTGATTGTGATCGTAAACATCCTGGGCGGGTTTGCCATCGGGATGATCCAGCTGGGCTTTTCTTTTGAGGAAGCGCTGCAAAAATATATTCTGCTTACGGTCGGGGACGGTTTGGTGACGCAAATTCCGGCGCTGCTGGTGGCTACAGCCGCTGGTTTGCTGGTAACTCGCAACGCTTCGGAAGGAAGTTTCGGCCGGGACTTGTCCAGGCAATTACTTAGTTTCCCCCGCGTTATGATGCTCAGCAGCGGAATCCTCCTGGCGCTGGCCTTGGTTCCGCAGATTCCTTTTTTCCCGTTTTTCTTACTCTCAGCCGCTACCGCTTTTGCGGCATACTCCTTGCTGGACGAACAAAAGCAGGATGAAAAGCGTACTCTTTCCCAAGCGGCGGCAAAGAAAGAAGCAACGCCGGCCCCGCCTGAAAATGTCATGAATCTGCTGGCGGTGGAGCCGATGGAAATTGAAATCGGTTACAGTCTGATTTCGCTCACAGACCAAAACCAAGGCGGAGACCTTTTAGAACGGATCACCGCCAGCCGCAGGCAATGTGCTCTGGAACTGGGGATTGTCGTACAGCCCATTCGTATTCGCGATAACTTGCAGCTGCCTCCGGGAACCTATGTTTTTAAATTGAAAGGCAATGAGATCGCCCGCGGTGAGTTGCGTCCCGGCTATTACCTCGCAATGAATCCGTTGGATTTTGATAGTCATAATCAACTTGACGGGTATCCAACAAGGGAACCAACTTTTGGTCTGCCGGCCACTTGGATTCCGGCCGAGAAGAGAGAAGCGGTTGAGATGTCAGGCTATACGGTGGTGGATGTAACCACTGTGCTGATCACTCATCTTACCGAAACGATTAAAACTTACGCGCACGAACTTTTAGGGCGTCAGGAAGTAAAGTCGCTGATTGATCTTGTAAAAGAAAAACAGCCTGCTGTGATAGATGAATTGTTGCCTGAACTGCTGACGGTGGGGGAAGTTCAGAAAGTGCTGCAAAACTTATTAAAGGAACGCGTCTCAATTCGGGATTTGGTGACAATTTTTGAAACAATGGCTGACTACGCTCGGACAAGCCGAGAGATTGATTTTTTGACAGATAATGTGCGTCAGGCTTTGGGGCGGACAATCTGCGGCCAATATGCCCACGACGGCAAATTACAAGTTATTTCTCTTGATCCACGGCTTGAGCAGAAGTTGGCAGATTCTTTGCAGTCGACGTCAGCCGGCACCTACCCGGTGATGGATCCGCAGACTATCCAGAAGATCATGGCGGAACTTTCGGTGCGGGCAGAGCAGGTGATGTCCCAGGGACGTAATCCGGTGGTGCTGACATCGGCGAGAATCCGCTTACCTTTTAAGCGGTTAACAGAAAGGTTTCTGCCAAGTCTGGTCGTCCTTTCTTTCAATGAAATTGTTCCCGGAGTGGAAGTAGAATCGGTAGGGATGGTGAGCCAAGGGTGAAGATAAAAAAATATTGTGTGGAAAATGTGCAGGAAGGCATGCTGCAGATCAAGAAGGAACTGGGACCTGAAGCTGTAATTATCGATAGCCGTAAGGTGCGTGAAAAAGGATTGCGCGGCTTTTTCGCACCTGTGAAGGTTGAAATTACTGCTGCCGTTGATTCCCCCCCTTCACCTTGGCAGGCTACTGCGACCAGAGAAAGAGATTTTCAGGAACAAAAAATGCAAGGAGAGCTTAGCGAACTGAAACAGCTGGTTAATCAGCTCGTGAATCGTCAGCAGAAACAAAACATTGAGGAGAAGGGGCCATTTTTTCGTTGGATGCAGCGTCTTATCGAAAATGATGTGGAGCCGGCACTGGCACAGCAAATTTTAACGGAAATTCACGAAGACTTTGCGGTGGAAAATGCCCTCTCTGACGAAGTGATTGAACTGATTCTGCTGAAAAAAGTGCGAGAAAGGCTGCGTGTCGCCGACTTGCCGGATGCCGCCCGTATCTTAGCTTTCGTCGGACCGACAGGCGTAGGAAAAACTACTACGCTTGCCAAGCTGGCGGCGCGCTTTGCGCTGTATCACAATAAGCAGGTAGGAATGATCACAATTGATACCTACCGCATCGGGGCGGTTGAACAGCTCCGCACCTATGCGGACATTACCGGTATGCCGATAGAAGTAGTTATGACACCAAAAGATATGCCGCGTGCGCTGGAGCGCTTGGCAGACCGTGAGCTTATTCTGGTGGATACGGCTGGGCGCAATTCAAAAAATTCGATGCAGGTTTCTGAGCTTTCCTCATTCATGGCGGGACTCCCCACACCGGAAATATTCCTGGTTTTGAGTGCCACAACCAAAACAAAAGATTTGTATCGGATTATGGCTAATTTCGCCAAGGTTAATTTTAAAAGGCTGATTTTTACAAAGTTGGATGAGACGGATACTTTTGGTGTGTTGCTAAATGTGGCTTCTTCCACCAGCTTGCCATTGACATACATTACTACCGGCCAGAATGTGCCTGATGATCTGGAAGGAGCTAACGCGGAAAGGCTGGCAAAACTGGTCCTAGGGGTTGAGCAGCATGTCTGATCAAGCGGAGCGTTTTCGTCAACTTGCCTTGGCGGCAGACTCAAGGCGGATTATTATTAAACAGAAAAGAATTCCCAGGGTGATTACCGTCACCAGCGGTAAAGGCGGAGTTGGCAAAACAAACTTGGTTGTTAACTTAGCCATTGCCCTTTCACGGTTGGGCAAACGGGTGGCGATTATGGATGCCGACTTGGGTCTGGCAAATGTAGATATTATTTTGGGGCTTTTGCCGCTGCATAACTTGTATGATGTGGTGCAGGGGACTAAATCGCTGGAAGATATAATTATCAGCGGGCCGGACGGGCTTAAAATTGTCCCGGGCGGTTCCGGTCTGACGGAAATGGCAAATTTGTCGTCGCAGCAACGAGAACGCCTGATGGACAGCCTAATCGGACTGGAGAATATGGCCGATATTCTTTTGATTGATACGGGTGCCGGACTCTCTCGTGCCGTTTTCTCTTTTGTTTCCGCCGCGGATGAACTGATAGTCATCACCACTCCCGAACCTACTGCCATTACCGATGCCTACGGACTGATTAAAGTGGTAGCAAAGCATAAACTTCACCCGCAGGTGAAACTGGTAGTGAACCAGGTGAGCGGGCACCGCGAGGCTGTTAATATCGCGGAGCGCTTTGCGGAAGTAAGCCGGAAATTTCTGCAGCTGGATGTCCGTTTCTTAGGGGAAATCTGCAGTGACCAGCAAGTCGTTCATGCGGTCAAGCAGCAACAGCCTTTTCTAACGCTTTTCCCCCGCACCAGGGCAACCCAGGATGTGCATAATATTGCCGGCAAGTTATTGGAAATTGCTCCTGAGAAACCACGGGGGATTAGCGGTTTTCTGAGCCGGCTGACAAAGCTGCTGGAAAACTGAAGCCGGAAGGGGGGGTGGGCAATGACAAAGAAGAAGTGGTTGCACGTTCAGCAAAAAATTGAGATTATGCAACTGCCGGACGGCGAACGCTTTAAGAGTTTAATTCAGGAACTCGACGGAGAAACAGTTTCTGTTACAGTCCCCTACAGACAGGGGAAATATCTGTTTCTGCACAGCGGCGAAATGGTCAGAGTGGAATTTGCGGATAACGATGCTATCTACGGGTTTCAAGCTAAAGTCCTTGGCCGGAGAAAGTCAAATCATGTGCCGCTTGTCTTGCTTTCCCGCCCGGCTTTTTTTACCCGCAAGCAGCGCCGCAGCTTTGTTCGCTTTCCTATCACCCTGCCGGTGCGCTTTTATCTTAACCCTCAGTCGGGCGGTCAGTTAATACCGGAAAGCTGTGAGGAAAAGACAGGCAAGACGATTGATATTTCCGGCGGCGGACTGCAGATATATACTAGCTCCGCCGTGCAGGCGGGAACGCAGGTTTTGCTGCGCCTCAAGCTAAATGACGGCCATCCCCAGGAACTGATTTTGGGCGGCAATATAAGTTGGGTTACGGAAGATCAGTGGCATCGTTCCGTTCGCTTTGGTGTCTGTTTCCAGGGAATAAGTGAAGCAGCGCAGGAACGAATTATTTCTTATGTTTTTAGTATGATGCGCCAAAGAACCCTAACTTGACGGGGGCGAAACGGATGAGTGGAACTAACCTCTGGTTGAAATACCAGGAGACAAAAGCAGAAGGAATGCACAGCGAACTGGTGAGTCAATACCTGCCGCTTGTGCGTTTGCAAGCGGGGCGTCTGGCGTTAGGCTTGCCGGCTCATGTTAATCGTGACGACCTGGTGCAAGCCGGCGTACTGGGACTGCTGGAGGCTATGCAACGCTTTGACCCTAACCGAGGCGTTCGTTTTGAATCTTTTGCCACACTGAGGATTCGTGGCGCGATGCTGGATGAGCTGCGGCGTTTGTGTTGGCTGCCACGCTCTCTGCTGCGTCAGATGCGGGAGATGGATCGTGCTTCTCAGGTTTTGGCGGCTAAATTAGGCCGTGAGCCAGAGCTGGAGGAAGTGGCAGATTATTTGCAGATAGCGGCGGAGCAATTGCGCAAAACAGTAATGATGGTTAACTGTGGGACGGTATTGTCTATGGAGGACACTTTGTTTGCCGCACCGGAGACGGAGGGCCCGGAAAGAGCGACACTGGATCGCCTGATAGCCGTTGAGGAAAAAGAACGTTTGGCGGCGGCCATTAAGGAGTTGCCCGAACGTCAGCAACAACTGCTGTCCCTCTATTATCAGGAGGAACTGACGCTGAAGGAAGTAGGGTTGGTGCTTGGCGTATCGGAATCGCGGGTTTGCCAGCTGCATGCGCGTATTGTAGCGCGCCTGCGCACCGTCCTGACAGATGAGTAATAACGATCAAGAAAAACGCCTCGCGTTTTATCCTTTGGCGAGGGCGGGTTTGAAACCCGCCCCTACTCTCTTCGGCGGAACTGCTTTCCTGAAAGTCTATTTGTGAGGTAAGGGTTGAAGCCCGCCTCTACGCCCTCCAATGTGTAGGAAATCATGCCGCCTGCGGCACCATCAGAAGGATGAAAATGCGCCTCAGCTAGCCCTCACCCTAGCCATCTCCCATTGCTAGAGGTCGGAGGTCAGATGTCGGACTCGTTTGAATCGGCGAAATAGCCGATTCAAAGACATCAACGGGAGAGGGGAGTTGTTGAGATGGGAGCGGGTAACGCTTATGCCTTCGCACGTACCATGTAGGGGCGGGTTTCAAACCCGCCCAAGCGGATGGAAGATGCTATTTTCAGGGTAAGCAATCAGCTGATTTTCTGCACGACAAAAACGCTATGTCACGGGAGTGAAGCTATGGTATACTTTCTTTTGTTAATCGGCTTAGCGCTTGCTTTGCTGGCTTCCGCTAAACTGGTGCAAAAAAATAGGGAGCCGTTTGACGACGCTCTGCGTGCGGAGGTAGGCAAACCACTAAATCGCGAACTGGTGATTCTCTTTGAGTTGCAGGAATCGGTGGAAGCTGCTCTGGCCGAGTTGGACGAAAAAAATCAGGTTTTTCAACATTTAGTGTCACGCTTGGAAAAGCAGCGTGCGGCAGTAGAGCACAGGTTGCAGCAACTGGAGCGACTTATCAGCCGGGCGGAAGCTGTATTGAATAACCCGGTAGCGCGGGTCGCGCCGGAAGGAGATCGCTATCGCCGTGAGCAAATCTACCGTTTGGCAGACCAGGGCAAAGATGTGGCGGATATGGCTGTCGAGCTTGAAATAGGACGGGGTGAGGTGGAATTAATACTCGGCTTGCGAAAATAGGAGAACTGAATTGGCACTTCTTATTGGGCTTTGCGTTGGGTCTTTTGTTGGCTGCTTTGCTTATCTTGCTGCAGGGCACAAGGCCTGTCCCTGCGGCTGAGGTGGAAAGGATGGCGCGGGAACAGGGAATGGTCTATCCGCACGAAGTTGTTCCTTTCACAGAGGGAGAGACGGTTACGGAGTAGCAAATTTTGCGCAAAGAAAGGTGTGTTGGTTTTGATTAGAGGTCTTTACACAGCAGCAAGCGGGATGATGGTTGAAGCTGCCCGTCAGGAAACAATCACCAACAATCTGGCAAACAGCGAGACTATAGGTTTTAAGAGGGATTTGGCTCTGCAGCGTGCCCAAGCGGAATTGCCGGTGCTGCGAGTGGGGGATAGTAGTCCCTTGCCGGTGCAGCCGGTCATCGGAACTTTGGGTACAGGTTCGCTGGTGGCCGGCATCCACACCGTCCATGAGCAAGGGGTGCTGCGGGAGACAGGCAGGGAACTGGATCTGGCCATGGCAGGTCCGGGGTTTTTCACTGTAGAAACGGCTCAGGGGTTACGGTTTACACGCAGCGGTGCTTTCACACTCGATGCCGATGGTTTTCTGCTTACAGACGCAGGACACCGGGTGATGGGAACGGAAGGATATCTGCAGATTCCGGCGGGTGAATTGACTGTGGATAATGACGGCGGGCTTTTTGTAGACGGAGCGCCGGTTGGCCAGTTGCGGCTGGTTGCTTTTGCGGAACAGGAACTGTTAAGCAAGCAGGGGGAATCATTGTTTGACGCCGGCGGACAGGCTGCACTGCCGGTTGCCGCTCAGGTGCAACAGGGATTTCTTGAGTCGGCCAATGTCCAGATTATCCAGGAAATGGTGAAAATGATCGCTACACAGCGTGCTTATGAAACAAACCAGCGCGCACTGCAAGCTCAGGATGAGTTATTAGGCAAAGCCGTTAATGAAATCGGCTCGCTTCGCTAAGGGGGAATAGCTGGTGTTACGCAGCCTTTGGAATGCGGCCTCAGGCATGAGGGCGCAACAGGAAAAAATTGATGTGACTGCCAATAATATCGCCAATGTGAACACGACCGGCTTCAAGAAGAAAACGACAATTTTCCATGACTTGCTTTACCAGTCTTTAGAGCGGCGGGGCAATGCTGTGGCGCCTGCCGCGGCGGGAGAGCGGCCGAGCACGGTTGGTGTAGGCAGCGCGGTGGGCGCAGTTCGTGCCGATATGCGGGCCGGTACATATCGGCAGACCGGCAGGCCGTTGGACTTGGCTGTGGTGGGGGAGGGTTTTTTTCGGGTGGAGCTGCCGGATGGCAGAACAGCTTATACCCGTGACGGTTCCTTTTCCCTGGATGCGGCGGGAAACTTGGTGACTGCACAGGGGAAGCGGGTGATCTTTCCCGGCCTGCCCTTGGGACAACAGGAAATAAACATCTCGCCCCAAGGGCAGGTATCTGCGCTTGAGCCCGATGGAGATCAGGTGGCGGTAGGGATGGTGACGCTTGCCTATTTTAATAATCCTCAGGGGCTGGAACAGCTTGGGGGGAATCTGCTGCTTGCCACGGAAGCATCCGGCGAAGCAGAAAACAGAGCCCCGGGAGACGCGACAAAGCTTATGCAGGGCTATTTGGAAAGTTCGAATGTCGATTTAAGTGAGGAATTAGTGAATCTTTTGGCCAGCCAGCGCGCTTTTGAGCTTAATTCCAGAGCGTTGCGGACATCAGATGAAATGTGGAGTATTGCAAATCAAATTAGGCGCTAAGAAAGGTTTTTCTGCATAAATAATCCCCCCGGTGATTATACTTTCCTGTAAGGAAAAATTTACCGGGGGGATTATTTATGCGTTTTTCTCTGCAGCAAAACGAAAAGCAGCAAAGGGGAAGGCTCAAAGAGTCGGCAGCCGACTATAACAGGCAAGGTGTATCAGCCATACTGCGCGGCGCGGACCATGAGGCAATTTACTATCTGCTCTCAGCCGCAGTTTGTGAGCCCGATTATTGGCCCGCCTTTTATAATTTAGGGAACTGTTGGGCTAAGCTCAGAGAAAACCAGGCGGCACTGTGGGCCTATGAACAAGCTGTCCGGAACTGCGACCATCATGCGCCGCTTTTTTTAAATCTGGGGATTGTTTGCTGTCGGGAAGGACAGGCCAAGCGGGCACTGCCGTATTTGGAACAGGCTTTGCGCTTAAATCCTACAGAGGCAAAGTGCTCAGCCGCGCTGGGGTTTGCCTATTATGGACTTGGTGAGTGGGGGCTTGCCTGGCACTGGTATCACAAAGCTTACCGCTTGGCGCCCCACAACGCAGACTTCAAAACAAGCATGAAAATCGCGGAAAAAAGAATCAGTGACGGCTAAACATGACTGTATGCCCTTCCTCGCCGATCGCAAAACGACTTCTGCCCACAGTGCCGCCGATTTTCAGGATGCTTTTGCCAACTATAAAAATAGTATTTTCGAAGGCCTTGTCCACGTCAATCCAGCCTTTGCTGCTCACCTGGAGAGTGGTGACTGCACCGGCCTCCGAGCCGGCTTCCCTGACATAAATCGTCTCGCCCCGTACCGTGCCGCCGCGCAGTCTTCCTTGGATTTGCACTCCTTGCCCTGCTGCCAAGTTGGAATGGATGCAACCTTGTCCGCGAATGACAATTTTGCCGGTAGCCGAGAGGTTGCTGTTTAGCGCATATGATAGGAAAATATCACCCCGTTGCTTAGCAGCCTTATCAAGTTTATTACGCATCTCCAAGGCGCGGGAAACCGCGTCTTGGAGATGTTGGCGGTCTGCCCACGATTGAGGTTGAAGGCTTTCTGCCAGAATGAGCGCTTCTGTTAGGGCAGTATTTTTTTCCGCTGTCCTTTCGTGTCCCCGTAGCAGTTCGCTCAGCTGCTGGTGCAGTTCGCCGTAGCGGGGAAACTTTATTGACAGCAACTGAGCAGCAATTGTTGGAAACGGCAAGGCGGACAGTTGTCCGCGGTTATCCAACTGTTCTAAAACTGCAGAGAAGGAGGCCAGTTCCAAGATGATTTCAGTGACAATGGGACAAATCTCCGTCAAGACAGGCAGGGTAGCGCCGGCTGAGAGGTGGCAGGCGATAGCGTTGCCCCTGATCAGCAGTGTCTGAGCAGCGTTAATGCGGGCTTCGATCACATTGCCCAGTATGTCTACGCTGCCGCTCGCCAGAACAGAGACGTTCTCCAAGACACAGCCGGTAATAGTAATGTCTCCCTGGAAAGAGAGATGTCCCGCTTCGATAGTAAGGTCGCCTCTATGGATAAAGGTCGGCATTACTTGTAAGCGAAAGACGTTCCTTTCCTGGCGCAGATGAGGCCGTCCGCTGATTGCGGCCAGTACAGTATGGCCGTCTTCGCTTAGGACTGTGCCGTTCATCGCGCGCAGCTGAATCTGGGGCAGGGCCGGCGGTTTCAGTAGTTTGCCGAAAATGTCTTTTCCGGCAACGCCCGGATTGCCGGGAATCCGGGTAACAAGTTTATCCCCCGCCTTTACCGAGGGAATTTCCGAAGAGCGGTGCATATCTTCGCGGATGGTAAAGGCGATTTCCTCTGAAAGGAGGCTTTCCGGCACATGAAATGTCAGGCTGTCAGCTATGCCCGGGATCATAGGCGTTCCTTTCGCCACAGTGAGCGGCTTATTGCGCTGCGCTAAAGCTTGCTCTATTGCTGTCTCCCTGATGCCATAACAGATGCCGGCTTTAGTCAGGGCATCAAGAATATGACCAGCCTCAACTACAGCCTCATGATTTACTGAAAGCGCCGCCAACATAGCGTTCTGGCTGATGGTAAGCGTCCACTGGTTATCCTGAGCCATAGATAGACCTCTCTCTCTTGCTCTGCAGCGGCATTTCGTTTAGGGATTACGCGAGCACAAGGGATCGCCTGATAGCGTCGTAATAGGTTATAATTCGTCTGAAAATTTCATAATCCTGCATAATTTTTGTAGTTTGTCCAAAAAGTGAAAAATCTGGCGCCTAAACAGGAAATCGGCCGGCGCCGGCGAAATAAACTAGACCAAAGGTGGTGAGGTAATGAAAGAGGTGTTGTCTCAGTCGGAAATCGACTCTTTGATTCAGGCGCTTTCAAAGGGACAGATTGCCGAGGAAGCGGAAAGCGGTAGTTTTGCGGACAGTTCTGTCAAGCTATACGATTTTCGGAGGCCTAATAAATTTTCAAAAGAACAGATGCGTACGCTGCAAATCGTCCACGAAAATTTTGCGCGTGTGCTTTCTAATTTCCTGACTGCTTATCTGCGTACGCCTGTGCAGGTCAAGCTTGAATCAGTTTCGCAGGTGACATTTGAGGAGTTTATTTTTTCATTGCCTACGCCAACGTTGATGACTATTTTTAACGCAGCGGAAGAAATGGGCAGTGCCATGCTGGAGACTAACCCTCAATTTGTTTTTCCGATTATTGACCTGCTCTTTGGCGGAGAAGGAGAAACGCCAAAGAAAATCCGCGAACTTACAGAGATCGAATTGACGGTGATGCGTAGAGTCATGACAAAAACACTGGAAAACTTGCGTTATGCCTGGGAAGACATTGTGACTTTGCTGCCACGCATTGAGAATATGGACACAAATCCGCAGTTTAACCAGATGATAGCCTCCAATGAAATAGTAGCCTTAATGACGCTGAGCACCAAAATTCGCAAATCAGTAGGCTTAATCAACGTCTGCTTTCCGTTTATTACGTTAGAGCCGGTGATAGCCAATCTTACTGCGCAACATTGGTTCTCTGCCTCGCAGCGGGTAGGCAGCGTTGACAGCCGGCTTGTGCAAGCCGGGTTGGAAACGGTAGAAGTGTCATTAGCTGCAGTGCTTGGGGAAACAACTGTTAAAATGGAAGACTTTCTCCAGTTTGAAATAGGCGATGTCATTCTCTTGGATCAACAGGTGGACAGCCCTATGTCTCTGCTGGTGGAGAATAAGCCAATGTTCCAGATTCAGGCCGGTGTTTCCATGGGACGGCGGGCGGTACGTTTTCTTGCGGCGAAAGGGGCAGAGGCCAAATGAGTGGTTCAATGCTTTCCCAAGCAGAAATAGACGCGCTTTTGGCCCAGATTCCAGCGTCAGTTGACGAGGAAAATCAGGACGGCAGGAGTAAGTTGATTCAGCCGCAACAGACGGCAAGTGAAAAAATAGTGCCGCCCGGCAGTCATCCCAATTTAGAGCGGATTCTAGATATTCCGTTGCAGGTTAAGGTGACCTTGGGGCAGGGAGCTCGCTCGGTTAAAGATGTGCTGAACCTGATGCCGGGTGCCATAGTGGAATTTGAGCGGAATGTCTCTGAACCGGTAGATATAATGCTGAACGGGAAGCTAATCGCCCGCGGTGAAGTGGTGGTAGTGGAGGAGCATTTTGGCGTACGCGTCACACAGATTATTAGCCCTCTCGAAAGAGTCAGAAAAATGGTTTAACGCCTGAGGATGAGCAGCAGCCTATTAATCACCAATTAAGGCAGGAATTTGTAAATTACCGTCGAAATAAGCTGTAAATGATTTGCTCTGCAGCAAGAAAGGCGGTTTGCCGTGCATAAACTCACAGCCATGCAGCTGGACGCGCTGGCGGAAAGCGGCAATATCTCTATGGGGTCTGCCGCTACGGCGCTTTCTCATCTTTTGGGCCATAAAGTGGAAATAACAACGCCCCGTTTAACATACACCACGCTCGAAAAAGTCCGGGCGTCTTATCCGTTGCCTTGTATCCTGATACGTGTCCGTTATCATAAGGGGCTGGAAGGCAGCAATCTGTTTATCCTTTCAGACCGCGATGCTGGGATGGTTGCCAACATGATGATGGGTGATCCGGATTTGCCTTTGCCGGACGAGCTGGATGATTTGTATCTCAGCGCTGTGAGCGAGGCAATGAATCAGATGATGGGCTCTTCCGCCACGGCAATGTCGGAGATGTTCAGCCGGGTGGTCGATATTACGCCACCGGAAATCGAATATGTAAATCTTGCCGCCGACACCCCGATTGGAGAATTAGCCGATAATGTCGAGGTCATTCAGATAGCTTTTGACTTGAAGGTGGGAGACTATATTTCGAGCCAGATGCTGCAAATATTGACGCTTGATTTTGCCAAGCAGCTGGTGGATGAACTTTTGTGTGTTGTCAGCGGGGAAAGCTTGCCGGAGGAACCGGCTCTTTCCGCCGATGAAGCTGATACATTGGCTGAGATCGGCAATATTTTCATGGGTTCGGCTGCAACGGCACTTTCACAGCTATTGACTAAGCAGGTCAATATCACTACCCCCCGGGTCTCTATAAGTACGCTGCGTCAAATACGGGACCAGTTTCCGGAGCCTTGTGTAGTAGTAACGGTGGAGTATTTGCAGGGGTTGACGGGAGACAATTTGTTGATAATCAGTCAGCGGGATGCGACTGTCATTGCCGCGCTGATGATGGGGGAGGAAGCAGACAGCCCGGCCGACCTGGATGAAATAAGAATTAGCGCCGTGAGTGAAGCCATGAATCAGATGGCTGGTGCGGCTTGTACTTCTTTAGCCGAAATCTTCTATCGGAATATTGAGATTTCGCCGCCGCAGACGGAATACCGTACGCTGGGCGAGGACGGCGCTGCGGAAAAAAAATTAGACGAATTGCTGGTAAAACTTTCATTCCGTCTGCGCGTAAACGGCCTGATTGATAGTGAAATTGTGCAACTGATCCCTTTTATTTTTGCCCGGGAGATGGTGAGGGTCTTGCTGGAGGCAATGGGTGGCACGCCTCAGCAGTCGCCTCAGTTTGCTTTTGAACCGTTCCCGGAACCGGCGCCGGCGCCAGAACCGATACTTGCTCCGCTGGATTTTGAACCGGTTCTGGCTGCAAATGTGCCGCACTGGCGGCAGGAAGTTGTCGGAGCGTCTTATCAGGAAGGGACGGTGCAGTTAGATCTGATCCGGGATATTCCTGTACAGGTTACCGGCTTACTGGGACGCCGAACTGTGAAATTAAAAGAGTTAATGGCTGTTAGCGCCGGGACTGTGCTGGAGCTTGAGAGTACTGCGGAGGTTCCCGTGGACATTCTGGCGAACGGAAAGCTGGTTGCCAGAGGCGAGGTTGTGGTTTATAATAATCGCTTTGGCATTAAGATCACCGATATAATTGAGCCATGGCAGCGCAATTAAACAAAAAGGAGGGTGTCGGCATTGAATAACCTGATCGTAAAAACGGAGGAACAGCCCCAGGATGAACTGCAATTAGTAGCTTTTTTTCTGCAGGGTGAGGAGTTTGCCGTGGATATCCAAAGAGTACGGGAAGTATTGAAGTTGCCTCCGATTACGCCGCTGCCGCAATCGCTGGATTTTATTGAGGGTGTCATTAATTTGCGGGGTGAGGTTATCCCTGTAGTCGATTTGCGTAAGCGCTTCCGCCTGGCGGATGCGTCGAAAAGTGATAAAGCACGGATCATTATTGTGGAGATTGAAGAAGGCTTGGTGGGCCTGATTGTAGATTCAGTTACTGAGGTGCTCCATCTTATCCCCTCTGCAATCGAGCCGCCGCCGCGCCGGCTTGCCGGCACGAGGTCTGAGTTTATTTCCGGTGTGGGCAAACTGGGAGATCGCCTGATTATTATTTTGCACTTAGAAAAAATCCTTTCTACCGAGGAACAGCTGGAGCTGGAACACTTGCAACTGGCCCAACCTGAGAGAATGGCCCTAAACAGATAGACTGAGGTGAAAAGATGGACACCAGCGAATACAGAGACCTCTTCCTGGCGGAAGCCAGGGAATACTTGCAGGGCTTAAACATTGCTCTCTTGCAATTGGAGAGTGACCCTGCGAACAGGGAAGTTTTGCAGGAAATGTTTCGCGCAGCCCACAGCCTTAAAGGCATGTCTGCTACAATGGGTTACCAACAGCTCGCCAATTTGACGCATCAGATGGAGAATGTGTTGGATTTCTTGCGGCAGGGGACATTGCGAGCCAATAGGGAAGTGGCAAATGTACTGTTTGAGTCGCTCGATTTGCTCGAGCTTTTACTTGGGCGCCTTGATGAACCGGCGGCTTGTCTGGAGCAGCTGGATAGAGTGGTGGGTAAGCTCCGTGCTGCTTGCGATGGTAGTATGGAGGAGGCAGGGTCGCTCGGAAATGCGGCTGACGGAGATGCTCTGTTGCTGGACGAATTTGAAAAAGAAATGCTTAGGGCGGGCTGCGCCGGCGGCGAGCGCGCCAGGCATTTACAAGTGATTTTGGATGCGTCCTGCCTGCTTAAATCTGTACGCGCCTATATGGTCTTTAAATTGTTGGAAAATTTCGGGCATATTGTAAAAGCTGTGCCGGGTGCACAGGAATTGGAAGAGGAACAGTTTGAAGACCGCTTTCAACTGGTTATCCTCACGCAGGCTGCCGATGAAACCATCCGGTCGGAGCTGTTGCAGATAGCGGAAGTGGCCGATGTATTCGTGCGCGATGTGCCGGAAATGGGTGTGCCTTCAGCCGGTTTGGAACCGGCGGTAGTGCGGCAGGTTGAAGTGGTATCAGAGACGGCTGTCAGCCAGGAGGAAGCAGACGGGGAGCGCAGAAATATCCGCCGCGCGGCAGAAAAAACTATTCGCGTGGAAACAGACAAGTTGGACAAGCTGATCAACCTGGTAGGGGAATTGGTGGTAAACCGTACGCGGGTGGTGGAGCTTGGCAGGACTGATGTGGCGGCCGAATTAGTCAGTGCGGTGGAACAGTTGGACAGAATTACTACCGATTTACAGAGTGCGGTAATGAAGCTGCGCATGGTGCCGATTAAACAGGTGTTTGACCGTTTTCCGCGGATGGTTCGGGATTTAAGCCAGGAAAAAGGGAAAAAAGTTAACTTGGAGATTCGCGGCGAGGAAACGGAGCTGGATCGCTCTATTGTTAATCAGATTGGCGACCCTTTGGTTCATTTGTTGCGCAACTCTGTCGACCACGGGATTGAACCGCCCGGGGTGCGGGTGCAAAACGGCAAGCCGGAGGAAGGAACTATCATTTTGGAAGCGCGGCACGAAGGCTCTTATGTGCTAATCCGTGTCAGCGACGACGGGCGCGGGATTGCCACTGAAGAAATGCTGCAAAAGGCAGTACAGAAGGGCTTGCTTAGCAGTGCGGAAGCACAAAGGATTAGTGATGAAGAAGTGCTGCGGCTGATCTTTAGGAACGGTTTTTCTACTGCGGAGCAAGTAACCGATATTTCAGGTCGGGGCGTGGGGATGGATGCCGTAAAAACGGTGATCGAAAGTATGAACGGCAGCGTTGAAATTAAGACCAGCCCGGGAGAAGGAACTCGTTTTTACGTGCGGCTGCCCCTTACCTTAGCGATTATAAAAGCTTTGCTTGTGGAAGTTGCAGGTGAGATTTATGCCATACCTATCGAGGCAATCCGCGAGAATTTGTATGTGGCTCCCCAAGATATTAAGACTATCCAGGGAGAAAAAGTTATTAATGTGCGCAGTGAAGTGCTGCCGCTGATCTATCTGGGTGAAATGCTCGGCATGAAATCCGGCAGCAGTGAGGAAATTCTTTCGGTGGTAGTCGTAGAAGCCGCGGAACGCAAAACCGGTCTGGTAGTAGATGTCTTGCTGGGTCAACAGGAAATTGTCATTAAGTCGCTGAGCAGGGCAGTGGAAGGAATCCGTGGAGTAGCAGGAGCTACGGTGCTTGGCAACGGGCGTGTGGCGCTGATTTTGGACGTATCAAGCCTTATCTGAAGTGTTAAGCCGACAAGCCTGCCCTGAAAATAGCCAACAAATCCCCTCTCCCTTTGGGAGAGGGTTAGGGTGAGGGCAGAGTGAAGGAGTATTTTCACAAGCCTGCCCTGAAAATAGCCAACAAATCCCCTCTCCCTCTGGGAGAGGGTTAGGGTGAGGGCAGAGTGAAGGAGTATTTTTATTCTTCCGCTGGGGCCGCAGGCGGAATAAAACACGGCTTTGTCTGTAGGCAGCGGTCAGGTTATTATCAGGATAATAGAGCGAAGGAGGGAACTCAGTGGGTAGACAGGTATTGATTACAGATGATACGGCGTTTATGCGGATGACATTGAAAAACATCTTGGAGAAAAACGGTTATCAGGTTGTGGGTGAGGCTGAGGACGGTCAGGTTGCGGTCGATAAATATCTGGAGCTTCGTCCGGATTTGGTAACAATGGATATTACCATGCCCCGCATGGACGGCATCACCGCCATAAAGAAAATCATCGAGGCAGATCCAGAGGCTAAAATTGTGGTTTGCAGCGCAATGGGGCAAAAGGCGCTGGTGATCGAAGCGCTAAGCGCAGGGGCAAAGGATTTTATTGTTAAACCTTTTCAGGCAGAACGGATTATCAATGCAGTTCAGAAAGTTATCGGTTAAAGGTGGTAAAAAGAATAGAGGTGAACAGGGTGCCTGAGTTGCCGATTAGTGAGGAGTTTAAGCTGGATGTCTTAAAGGAAATGGGCAATATTGGGGCTGGCAATGCTACAACCGCGTTGTCCACTCTTTTAAATTATGAGCGGGTGAATATGCATGTTCCGGAAGTGGATCTTTGTCCTCTGGTCGATATTCCTGATTTGATGGGCGGCGCAGAAAAGTCTGTGATCGGGATCTATATCAGAGTGTTTAGTGAAGTATCTTTTTATGCTGTTTTTTTAATTGACTTTGAAAGCGCTCAAACTCTTGTGGCAAGCCTCACCGGACAAGATCATCCCGTTATGGAAGAAATGGGTCGCTCAGTTTTGTTGGAAGTTGCTAATATTGTGACAGCATCATATTTGAACGCCCTTTCTCATTTGACTAATTTAACATTTCTGCCGGAGCCGCCTTTGTTAGTGGTGGATATGGCTGGGGCAATTCTTGGCACGGTGTTGGCGGAAACAAGCGTGGCGGAAGACTATATCTTGGTGCTGAAGACAGCCTTTATTACCGCAACCGGGAATATTGAAGGCAATTTTCTCATCATTCCCGACCAGAATACTTTAGACATTATTGTCAGAATGCTTGTAGACGGAGCGTGCCAATGAGTGAACAAATCCGGGTAAAAATTGCGGATTATGCCGTAAAAAAAGAAGAGGGAATGTTAATTACAGTAGGATTAGGCTCATGCGTGGGCGTGGCACTATACGACTCTTTTGCCAAGGTTGCAGGCTTGGCACATATCTTGCTTTCAGACAGCGCTCTGTTTAAAACACCTTCTAATCCTGCCAAGTTTGCAGACACGGCAATTCCCTTGCTTTTGGAGCAGATGATCAGCATCGGAGCAAAACCCACTCGGCTGAAGGCGAAAATTGCCGGCGGAAGCCAGCTTTTTTCTTTTGAGAGAAGTATGACTTCCGTTGGTGAAAAAAATATCTGTGCTGTGCGTAATGTGCTTGCTATTCTGCGTATTCCGATCACAGGGGAAGAGGTGGGCGGCAGTGTGGGTCGAACTATGAAACTGTTTGTTCAACACGGAAAAGTAATTATTTCTACCGTAGGTTCAGAAGAGAGGGAAATCTGAGGCAGGAGAATCTCATGGAGCAGATAAAGGTATTAGTGGTGGACGACTCGGCGTTGATGAGAAAAATTGTTAGTGATATCTTTTCCGCCGACGCTCGCTTTACCGTGGTAGACACAGCCCGAGACGGGATTGACGCACTGGAAAAAATGATTAAATTGAGCCCTGATTTGATTACTCTGGACGTGGAAATGCCTCGCCTAGACGGGTTGCAGACATTAAAAGAAATTGTTCGCCGCCATAAAGTTCCCGTGATTATGCTCTCAAGCCTGACCAAAAGAGGAAGCCATGTTACCTTGGAAGCGCTCTCCATTGGGGCAGTTGATTTTATTGCCAAGCCAGACAAGCTTTCCACTGAGGGCAGGGCTGAACTGCAAAGGGAGCTTTTACTAAAAGCCGCTGTGGCCGCCAGTTTGCGTGTGCAGGTTGCACCATTGCTGCTAGAGCGGCCTGCCATGGCAGTAAAGCCGGCATCAGGCAGGCAGCCGGGGACGAAAGCAGTCGCCATCGGCGCATCTACGGGCGGCCCGCGCGCTTTGGAAGCCATTCTTCTCTCATTGCCCGGCAATTTGCCGGCTGCCGTCTTTGTGACGCAGCACATGCCGCCTAAGTTTACTCATGCTTTAGCGGAGAGGTTGAACAAGTCATCTGCCATCCGCATCAAAGAAGCTGAGCATGGTGAGCCGGTGCAGACGGGAGTCGTTTATCTCGCGCCAGGCAATTATCATCTGGAGATAGACGCAGATAAAAAAATTCGTTTGACCCAGGATCCGCCGGTTGAGCATGTCCGGCCATCAGTAACGGTGATGATGTTATCTGTAGCCTCTGTTTACGGTAAGGAAAGCGTGGGCGTTATTTTAACGGGAATGGGTAAAGACGGCGCGGTGGGGATGGCGGAGATTAAAAAACGCGGTGGACATACTCTGGCTCAGGATGAAGCCTCGGCAGTGATTTTTAGCATGCCTAGGGCAGCAATCCAAGCAGGGACGGTGGAGCGGGTTCTGTCACTGGAGGAGATAGCCGGAGCTATAACGGCTTTGTGCGGGGGGAAGGCAGATGGTCAAGGCCATGGATTATGAGCAATTTAAAGAAAAGGTGAAAGTTCGGATTGGCCTCGATTTGAGCAGCTACAAAGAGCAGCAGATGAAACGCCGGATTCACCAATTGATGCAGCGCCATCACGCAGAAGATTATCCTGCTTTTCTCGCCCTCCTTGATTGTGACCGTTCAATTCTCGCGCACTTTACAGACTACCTGACAATCAACACGTCGCAATTTTTTCGGGACTTAGCTGTATATAAGGCACTGGAAACACAGGTATTGCCGGAATTGCTGCGTAAAGGAGATTTGCTGAAGATTTGGAGTGCCGGCTGTTCTATTGGTGCTGAACCTTATTCTTTAGCTATGCTGCTGAAAGAGTTAGATCCATCCGGCAGGTGGAGGATCTTGGCGACAGATTTTGATGCCAATATCCTGGCTAAAGCGCAAGAGGGAAAGTATGCCGATAATATTTTAGCTACCTTGCCTGCGCGTTTTCGCCAACGCTACTTTAGTGAGCAGGATGGCAACTTTTATCTGGATAGTCAGCTTAAATCACTGGTTCAATTTAGACGGCAAAATCTTTTAACGGATCGTTTTGAAACTGCTTGTGACCTAATTCTCTGCCGCAATGTTTTTATCTATTTTACGGTAGAAACGCAGGAAGAACTGATCCAGCGCTTTTCCCAATCGCTGAAAGCTGACGGCTGGTTTGTGATTGGCTGTGCTGAAATGATTACCAGTCCTGCCCGTTTTGGTTTGGAGAAAATACAGCCGGCTATTTATCGTAAAATGAAATAAGAACCGGCAGCCTGGTTTGATGCCGATTGGTGAATTTATGCAAACAACGCACAAAAGGAGGAGTCTTCCGTGAAGGTCAAACAAATTTCTGTGTTTCTGGAGAATAAATCGGGACGCCTTGCCCAGGTAACGAGAGCTCTAGGAGATAATCAGATAAACATCCGTGCTCTTTCCATTGCTGATACTACTGATTTTGGTATCTTGCGTTTAATTGTTGACAAGCCGGAGGAGGCAAACAGCATTCTGCGGGCTGAGGGTTTCATGGTGAGTGAAACGGCGGTTATTGCGGTGGAAGTCCCGGATCGTCCGGGCGGTCTTGCTGATATTTTGGCAACTTTGGGGCAGGCGGGAATCAATATTGAGTACCTTTATGCGTTTATCGGTCAAAGTTCAGACAAAGCACAAGTTATCTTTCGTGTTGATGACAGCGACAAAGCGATTAACGTTTTAAAGGATCAGGCAAAGACAATAACTTCCGAGTGAAATGGGATGAGCAAATTTAACCTTAGCAGGTATTTTTGCTGTCACAACCACTCATAAATCCCCTCTCCCCGCGACAATCCCCATCCCCTAAAAATCCCCTCTCCCTCTGGGAGAGGGTTAGGGTGAGGGCAGGGCGAGGCTGACGTGGGAGTAATACTCTTAAATCCCCTCTCCCTCTGGGAGAGGGTTAGGGTGAGGGCGGCACTTTGAATAATCTATACGGAAATTTTGTCGAAAAAATGCAGCTTGCTTTTGAGTGTAATCTTTGCTATAATCCCCCGTTTGACACTTGTTGCAAGTAAAAGAGCTTGAGAATCCTTTATTTATAAGGATCTTCAAGCTCTTTTTTGTATCTGATAAAATGAGTAATGCTTTTACTTTTTTGTCTCTTTAAAA